>Ga0123352_10012610_pt1:0-7500 | contig 13374 bp, 12 predicted proteins | sample TergutLab28metaG_FD_89700 | JGI IMG/M metagenome (GOLD analysis project Ga0123352, IMG submission 89700) | Labiotermes labralis P1 segment gut microbial communities from Petit-Saut dam, French Guiana - Lab288 P1 | ecosystem: Host-associated > Arthropoda: Insects > Digestive system > Gut ... | reverse complement strand
GTCGAGATGAATTAACAGAAATAGCTTGTTTCGCGCCGCGAACCGAATAATTTTATTTCGTCTCGCATACGGCGAGAGTTCAAACAGATTTGTGCAGTGTACAAATAAACTGAAGAGGCCAAGCAGCGGTATGGTTCTTCTCGACCCTCGGTTATTTTTTCAAAGGAAGAGGGTTGTTAACCTGATGAATGTATTTCGAAGTGTGAGCAGCGTTCCTTCACATCTTGTCGGACACTTCTCAGGCCGCGAGCTCATGATTCTTGTAAACTTTCTTGTCTATGGATAATGCTAATAACTAAGACCATCTGTCCCGCAAGGCGCTGGCAGATCCCATCACATCAAGCAGAAAACGATTTCTCCTGTAATATACCATCTTTCCTAATGTAAACTTCAGCCTTCTGAACAGAGTTTTTGTGTAATATAGTTCCATCAGGCCAATAGCGATCAGTGTAGTTACATATGACGGATGGACTTCACTGTCTTGCTCTCTCTTTTGCTAGAGACATCTCGCCGCACTTCCTGGTTCCTGCAAATGGTGGTTCTCCTCTGTCCCCCCCTCCTCGTCGACCTGATCTTCTTATCCTGTTCCCCCTCCTCTCCCACTCATGGCGGCACCGCTCCAACTTTATTTTCTTCTAGTTTTTATACTCTTCTCCGGTCCGGGATCGAATCCCGGTGGGGACTAGACTTTCCGCCCGTCCAGCCCGGCCCTGGGCCCCACCCAGCCTCCTGTAAAATCGGTACCGGGTCTTTCCCGGGGGTAAAGTGCGGCCGGGGCGTGCTGCTGACCACTCACCCCCTTCTAGTACCGCGGTCACAGAAGAGTAGTGCTATACCTCTACCCACCCACTGGGCCACACCGGGCCTGTAACGGGATCACTTTACATTTACCTTTATACTCTTCTCTGCTTTTGCACCAACACGGTAGAGCAGAGGGCTGCCTAAGAAGGTAAAAACTTCTCATTCCGCAAATTTTGTGCAAATCGAAAGATCGCGACTGTAGCTAGTGGTCAGTGCTACAAGCCAGATGAATGTGGTCCACACCCTGACATCGTATTCCCACAAGACTCATTTTTAGGCGCGTTCGCATAATTACGAAGAGCGAATATTAGCTTCGTCATGTCTGTCTGTCTGCCCCTCTGGACCAACTCGGCCCCCACTGTACGGATTGTCGTGACATTTGATATTTGAGTATTTTTTCGAAACTCTGCCGAGAAAATTCAAGTTTCATTAAAATCTAATAAGAATAACGCCACTTTACATAACGACCTTTGTACATTTATGATGATATCTCGCTGAATTATTCTCAGAATGAGAAATGTTCCAAGCAAACGTTGTATAGATCACACACAACATACATTTTATGTTCAATAACTTTTTTGTTTTCCGAAAAATCATAACTTTTATGGCAATATGGAAAAATGCGGTAGAGTCGGACAGGTCACAGATGATATAATGCGGCGCATGCGCTTTGGATTCCGCATAACCAAGGCAAGAATACAGACAGATCCGCAGAATATTTAATACTTTTGCTCTTCCACGGTGACAGTGGTTACGCGAACTCGCCTCAGTGTTACTTTATACGTACAGTGCCCGCCTTGCAATGTTATCCACCCATCTGTACCTGGGTCTTTCGGGCGGTGTCTTTTCTTCAGGTTTTCCCAACACTGCGTACCGGATGTCACAAAATGTTTGACATGGCAGGGAAGAAGAAGAGTCTGTCGTCACTTGTGGTTGCAGATTCTACTTGCTGGGGTATAGACTTGTCCCCGCGCTAAATTAAACGTTACGTCACGAGGACATATGGAGGGGTGGAGGTATAGTTCTGTGTATACTTAACCCAGGTAGAGGCCAGTTGAAATGTGATGGCACGCGCGCAGAAACCAGATTTCTTCTTTCGGCGAAACGGACGAGTCCATTTAAATCGACGGGGGCGTCAGTTCAGTCGACTACTGGCAGCCGACGTGTGCGCATCAGCGGTAGTAATGCTGGATACACCATGTTCCGAGGTAGTGTGAAATTTACTGGCTACCCACTCCATTCGCCAGTTTCCCCTTCACTTCCTGTCCCGTGCGTCACCGTGTGCCATCACATTTCAACTGGAGTCTACGAGATGGAGATGAGTGGTCAGCTTTAGGCTCTGGCCGATTGATGCCCGCGACACCTTTTGGAAGTGAAGCCGGGTGTGCCCCACAGCCGGATAGAATCCTCTGTCCCCGTCGGAACTGGGATCTCGCTCTATCCAGATGCTTAATCCACGTGCCGACAGCTGCTACGTCCCATTTGTTAAGGGAGACGACAATTCTTGTCTGCTTTAGTTAATAGCGGAAAGGGCCTTATTGAAATAGCATTTTACTAAAGTTTTTCCACACATTCCACTTGAGATTTAAAATTTACAGTAAGATCTGGGCACTTAAAACAAGAAATTGCAAGAATATATATTACCTTTTGGTTGGTTTTATTATAGGAATATATCACGATGCACCGGTCCTCAGAATGTCAAATTAAAATTTATCGACCTGGTTTTCGTTTCTGCATAAAATTTACGACAAATAACGGGGCACATATATGACAGAGTACACCGTATTATGCGCGTGTTGTTGGTGCAATTCGCTAAATGTCATATTTGAAGCTGTCAAGAAAAATCAGATATTTTCAATCCCACCACACTTGTGTTTTCGTAAGTCGGATTGCGCCAGTGTTGTTAGGTTATGATGTCTGATTAACAGACCCCGACAGAATGACCTACTCTGGATACACGTTGTACTGTACGCGAAAAAGGGCAAATTCCTTCCGCTTTGTGCGTAAAAGTGAAAGCACGTTGAAACGTCCGAACCACGGTGTCATCCTGTGCGGATACGCAGAACAGAAGCGTTATGATCCGTTATAGGTAAAAAAAGGTAAAGTGCACCCTTGTACAGGCGCTGAGGCTCTGTACAGGCCGTACGGCCCATATGGGGAGTAGAGGCATAGCTCTATTCTTTCTCGACCACGGCACTAGAAGGAGTGAAGGGTCAGCGTCACGCCCCGGCCGCTCTTTACCCCCGGGAAAGACCCGGTACCCATTGTACAGGAGGCTGAGTTGACCTCAGGGCCGGTCTGGACAGGTGCGGAAAATCGCGCCCCCACCGGGATTCGATCCCCGGACCGTCCAGCCCGTAGCCAGTCGCTGTACCGACTTCGCTACCCGGCCCACGATCCGTTATAGGATTGCGCGAAATTTGAGGTTGTCACAGAGGTGGCTCTGAAAATGATCTTATTTTTGGATGTGACACCATATAGCATTGTAGGAATCTACCGACATTTCGGCGGAGCCTGCTGCCTCCAGCTTCTACCCTGAAGAGGGAGGCAGCAATCTCCTCCGAAACTTCAGGTCTGTGCCAGACTACACGACGTCACACTCCAAAGTACTGCAATTGCCATCGCCGCGAAACTAGTTCTTCCTCGTTTCAGAAAATAAAAAATTGAAACTGATGAAATAGACTGAATTTATCAAAGTGTATACCAAGCAGGTTAGTGTAACGGTAGCTGTATTCGGTTGGAATGCGAAGCTCATCTGTAATTTACCTCCGCCCCTCCAGTACCTTGAGTACGTCAGGACCACTTCCTTCCAAATCCTTTCCGGTTCATCATTTGTCGGTCATCCTACCTCCACAGTGCATTGTCCCAAATAATGATGAGTTGTCAAACTTTTCAATAACACGACTAGCTGAATTATATTTAAGGATCCAGCTCGTACCGCGCAGTAAACACACTGTCATCGTTATAAAAACCAGTCAGTTAATGCTGTATAGGGAAATAATCGCTGTTTGTTCTCAGATCCACACAAAACACATAAATACACTGTGTGGGCAGAACGTAGAATTGCTGAATGTTAAACCTGCTGGTACTTGGAGTAACCTTTTGGTTTAAGGGTGAAATAACCCACATGAGATATGTGATGACGTCACGGTTTGTTGAACACGATATTTAGGGAATGTTAAGCTAAACGTATAACAATAACACGCTCGCATGCACGCAGGTCGTTAGGGAGAGCGGGTTTTGCTGAAACTTCCAGATTTCGCGCTGGAGAGTGCCTCCGTTTTGGGGGGAGTAGTTTTGTTACTTTAATGGATCAGTCCTTGCACTGTGCTTGTTTTGTGGGCCGGGATAGCTCAGTCGGTATAGCAGCTCGCTATGTTCTGTACGATTCCGAGGATCGAATCCCGATGGGAGTGAGATTTTCTGACGTCCATACGTCGGATGATAATGAGTGGATATGCAGCATTGCTGAAACGGTGACTGACAGAAGAGAACAGATACGGCTGAGTGCCACTATGTCAACACAAATCGCGAACACGGGCCTTCGCTGTCAGAAGCGAGGCGATGTGAGAAATTCACTGGCCAGGAAATTTCCTGCCTCCTATGTAATCTGAAGATCCAGTATCTTGCTCACATGCGCCCGCTTTTGGTTCCTATCGTGAGCCAGATGAATCCAATCCACACTGCCCAACCTAATTCTTTTTAAGATCCATTCTGACAGTACCTTCACATTTATATCCAGATCTTCATGAGTCTGCCCACCCAGTCTTTTGAGTCAATCGTTTGAAGCGTGATGTGTAACAAAGTTACATATAAAGACTGAGGTCGTACCTCGCATAGAACAAAGTCTGTAACCATTGCAAGGCTAATCCGTTAATGCTGCTTAGGGAAGTAATGGCTGTTGCTCAATTTATGGGAAATATAGGCCTAAATACACTGTATGGTGAAATGCGAAGTACTTGTTACATAGACTGTGGTATATATAGTTACCACTAAAAGTTCACCCTATACCCTGGCGTGAAGGCTCCGAGGGTGAGTAGAAGTATAGCTTTACTCATTCTTTAACCTCTGCGCTAGATGAGGGTGGGTGGTCAGGGCCACGCCCGGGTCGCTTTACCCCCGTGAATGACCCAGTACCCATTGTATAGGAGGCTGGGTGATACCCAATGCCGGTCTGGATGGGTGCGGAAAATCTCGCCTCGACCGGGATTCGATCCCCGGACCGTTCAGCCCGTAGAGACTTCAATTAACACTAGGCTTTAAAAGGTTTCCTGGCTGATTTCGGACTTGACTGTCTGGGTTAGGTAAACTGACGTACACAGTGCACAGATGTGCAAATTGCCTAGCGTACTGATCGTATCGGGCCGGGATAGCTCAGTAGGTATAGCGACTCACTACAGACTGGACGGTTCGGGGATCGAATCGCGTTGGGGACGATATTTTCCGCATCCGTCCAGACCGGTCCTGGGTCTCACCCAGCCTCTTATACAATGGGTACCAGGTCTTTCCCGGGGGTAAAGCGGTCGGGGCGTGGCGTTGACCACCCACCCCATCTAGCGCCGAGGTTAAAGAAAGAGTATAGCCATACCTCTACTCCCCCTCTGTGCCTTCGAGGTCTGTTCTAGGGTGAACGTTACCTTTACTTTATCTTTACTGATCGCATCAGAGATGTTAGGCTGATTTAGTAACGGGCATGATTACTTAAACGTGATAACACTGATGCCGTCTGATGATAACCAAAGTCCTACCGTCGCGGTTTAAAGAGCAGCATTCCTTCGTTTCTGCGAAGGGCCCGGCTTAAAATTTTGCACGCATTTTCTACATTTTTCTTCCGATTTGTGTACAGTTCGGTGTCAGTAGATCTCCGCCTAATGCCGCCGATCACTTGTGAGTGTAGTGAAATCCAGTTTTCACTGAAGATTGTAAATGAAAGTTTGCCCTATTTTATGAGATCCCCCCCCCCCCCAGTTGGATTTGGATAAAATTCGATACATGAGATGTCCACAAAATTAGAATGAATGTGAGTTTTGTGGAAGTCTGTGCAGTGAAATCCGTACTTTCCTTAGAGGCGTGTATGAATTTCTATCCTGATACTGATTTGCCTTATTGTCCTGCAGACGCGTGCTGGAAGTTTCTTTACGTAGGCCACCCAATTCATGAGGCCAGTCGAACATATACATAAAACGTACGCATTTGAGAAAAGCCTCAATAATCCAGTAATAATCCAGTTCCAAATTACAACCATCAGGCGCAGCATGCACAGTATGTTTATAAATAAACATGCATCACTATATCAATATATATTTCGTGATAAACAGTCATACATAGCACAGCAACACAACTCAATCAAGCAACACGTTTCGGCTTATTTCAAACCATCATCAGGCCTAATCTCTTCCACAGTATCAATAAAAACGTTGCCTACAGCAAGGTTTTTACTGCCTTTTCTCCAGAACCATCCATAAAAACCTTGCCTGCACCAAGGCATGTTGCAAGCATCGTTTTTGTTGATAATTCTGGAAGAGATAAGGCCCGATGAAGACTTGGAATAATCTGAAACTTTTTGCCTGGTTGAATGGTACTGCAGTGTTGTGTATGGCTGTATTATCACGAGGCATAAGTTGATCAGTAACACAGCGGGAGGGAGACACCTTCAGATTGCTGCATTACATTCTGATTGGTCCAGCATGTCTCTCGTGTACATTTGTTACTTCTTTTGACGACGTCGTGTCACACACGTATGACTATTATTATGAATATCTCTAAATTATAGCCTGGTCCAGTCACCGAGACTAGCTGGTTGTTAGGGACCCAACGCTGTCGGTCCCTGTTTGGCTACTCGACGACGGAAACAGGTAGTTTCTGAAATGCTTTGTTAAAAAAAACAACACCGGACAGTGCCTACAGTAACAGTCATGCTTAATGCTGACTTAGGCAACCCCATGGAGCAGAGACCTTCTCGAGAAGCTAACAGGTTCTCAACTAGTCAAGAAATTCCCCACATCTTATGGAACCTGAAGGTTCACTATAGCGTTCATAAGAACCCGCCACCTGTACCTATCCTGACACACATTAATCTTGTCCACGTTCTCCCGGTATATTGATTTAAAATAGATTTTAATACTGTTCTTCCATCTATGGCTAGGTCTTGCTAGTGGCCTACTTCCATCAGGTTTCCCCGCCAAAACTCTATGCGTTTCTGTTCTCCCGCATGTGTTACATGCCTCGCCTATCTCGCGCTCCTTGGTTTGATCACCATCAGACCTTTGTGTCCCAAAATCAGAGAACACAGCTGTCGGCCGCCAACATACGAGCTGAAAGTTTGGTAAAATACTTTGAACATTTCGTTGCAGGAGTGTTTGTTGGCGCTGAGGAGTGCTGAATTGAGAATCTGTTCAAGCCGAAGGCGGTTACTCTGTGTAGAGGTTACTGCATGGCAGAATCATAATGTAACGCGTAATGGGTCCAGCGATGCACGCTCCCTTTGTCACTGTTTATTTACGCGACCGACTGTATTAAGTGATAAGTGACCATCATCATCATTTTCACAGTCCAAGGTTTAGGCACTTTGACCTCTTTGGATCCACATTTTTTCGGCCTTTTTTTGTCTCCATGGATTGAGGGGGGGGGGGGTGGGTCAGCTTTTTAACCCCTGTGTAAAACAATCAGTTCCCCCCCCCCCACATAAAACACAAAACA
>Ga0123352_10012604_pt1 | contig 13375 bp, 13 predicted proteins | sample TergutLab28metaG_FD_89700 | JGI IMG/M metagenome (GOLD analysis project Ga0123352, IMG submission 89700) | Labiotermes labralis P1 segment gut microbial communities from Petit-Saut dam, French Guiana - Lab288 P1 | ecosystem: Host-associated > Arthropoda: Insects > Digestive system > Gut ... | reverse complement strand
TTGCGCTGACCACGTGACACCCCTCTATCCGCAAAAGTTGGCACTAACTTCGCCGACCGGCGGCGGCCGTTCTGTCGGTATAGTTCGCGTGCGGACTAAGGCCACGGAGTTTAGTTTTAGTTTAATTCAGCTTCTTACTTCCTTCGTTGTGACTGACAGGCTTTTACGTAAGCTTAAAACTGCAGTTAGCAAATTTACAAATGTGTCCTTAGTGACAAAGGAAAAGGTTAATGTAAAACTTTTCATTTTATTTTAAGAGTATTCGAAATAAACTAAAGACGATGTATGTCTTATCGACAAGTTAGAAGTTTTCAAGTCTTATAACATTTTAAATCCTTGGTTTTAAAAAGCTTCAGAAAGGTTTTTTTAGATAACATTCATAAATTATGTATATTTTATACGTAAAACTTCGGTTTCTTAAAAGCTTTATTTTGTTCTACAGATACAAATTATTCTTGACATATCTTTTGACAGGTGCCACCTAATGTCACAATGCATCAATTCCATGAAGAAGTACAAACATTACTTTTCTAAGGTTATATAAACATGGATTTAGTTGTCTCTCTTCTAGTGACTAAGACCATGGCACAACTAAACACTGTAATATTTTTTTCTGCTCTCGTTTTGCTCTGTATAATTCCAAGTACCCGATGCCGGCTTCCTGTATTAAGCTTCGTAGACTTATTAATACCTCTTCAGAAATATTTTATGGCAAGTTATGTTACTTTCCTCTACACTGAAAAATTGAAAACAAATGGTGAGTAGTTTCTTCTTATTATTATTTGTCATCATTATCTTGTCATTACTGAAAAATCTCTTAGCCTCGCCTTGTTACGAGGATAAAAGTTTTCCCCTTTTTTCCTGATGTCCATCTATTCTTCTATGCCCTCTTGTATACTTTTGCGATATCTTCTTGCTGGACGCAACGAAGCACGGAATGCACATCCATAGCAGGGCACTCTTCGCAACATAACATTACACAACACGGCATGCTGCCACAATACCCAACTGGTACAGCGACATTAATGTGACTTTTTACAGTGTTACTTTAGCAAGGACGATATGGCTCCCTGATGATGGTCCTAGGACCTAAACATGTCGGAGCGTTTTTAATGTTTTAATGTATTTTATACATTTTATATATGTGCAGTAGTTGGTATAATAATTGAGTAACTCGACAACATGCACGGTGTAACAACGAAAATACAGAGAAGTTGTTTTATCTTTAATTTTCCTTACGTTGTGTTTTATATAGATCTCATGATTGAGCATTACTATTTCCCCAGTCTTACAGCACTGTACATCTTTACGAACAACTTGGCATAAGCATTTATAAAAGAGCCCCTTATTTTGATAAGAATCGTCAAACTTGAATAAACGATTTTAAAAACCTGTTTTCTGTGTACTTGGAATCTGGAAACACATTTAAAATAATACTATATATCTAAATGGAGCTGAATTGCTTTTGAGATGTCGATAGTCGCTCAAATGGTCTAACACTTTTCCCCTTCAAAGTTCAGATATTATGGATTTTGTGTAGTGTCTGTAAGTAAACAAGTGCAGACGTCTCAAATGATAGTGATGATTTGGTCTTCAGATAAAATATGTCCCTTCGAAACGTCGGTAATTACTTATCATTCGAAATTCAAGAAGCCTTTAATCGTCAGCATAACCTCTGTCAAAATAATAAAAAAAATCGTAATTTACCTGCTGTTCAAGGAACCGGAATTTCAATACTTGTTGCAGCCCGGCGGGGCGTCTAATGTTATCCTGTGACAGAATAATTCCGTCCCTAAATTTGCACACTTCTTCAAGTCCACTGTAACATTACGTTCGTACATGCGCTAAATACTTCCACTTAGTCTCATTCATTTCCTTATGTACACTAATTCATATTAGTGCATACTCTTTATTTCAGATAAATTGCAGTTGGTCAAAATGATGAGACGCCTTGCAGATCATGACGTCATATCATGGGCAGCAAGTTATTACACTTTGAATAACAGGCTTCTGTGTGGCAAAATGCCACTGCGTGTCATACTTTCATGTAACAACTCACATCTGAAAGAGGTGAGTGAATTAACGCGTTCTGAACACTTTGTTATCCACGAACGTCAGTTTGTTACTCCAAATCGTCCTTCCATCAGTACGACAAAATTCTGGATTTAATTCACGCCAGTCTGGCACAGTTTGCTTAATCCAGCATCTAACGACTGTATAGAGAACACGTTTATTGTTCTCCCTCCATGTTTAATGAGGGATTAAACACAAATGTGTGTTTCAGTGTTTAGTTAAATGGAGTATATGTAAACCTCTACAAGACGATGTCCTTTTAAAACTGACATTCGTCTCTGCTTCCTGAATTAGTTTGATTATTGCTGTTTGAAATCAATATTCTATGGGTCATAAAAATCATGCGGGGTGCAAATGATAAGAAATAAATGGGGAAAACAATAAATAGTGTCATTTGTGCTAAATATTTTGATTTCAAGTATAAAAGAAAGAAAGCACTTGGAATATGTAGGCTTGGATAAAAGCACATTAAAATTTCTAAGCATTTATTGTAATGACATAATTTTCCATCATTTTAAAGACATTGGTCTGACAAGGACCTATAAATAGGGTCGAAGGGTGAAAAGATTCATAGTCCTCTATGTAAGCAATGAATATTAAATATTATGATTACACCTCTATATGTTTCTCAATTGTGTAGCATGTAAATGGCAATAAGGAAAACATCGGTGAATGGAGAGAAGCGTGAAGTGGCAACACACAGTTTACGTCACTGCTTATCGCATCACATGAATTTGCAGTACACAATATTTGGAAAAACTCTGTAATGTAGTTATTATCAAATATAAACAAAGTGGTTTATATGAAACATGATGATTGTGGGAAATTTTCCTTTAAATCCCCACCGCGTGAAATGCATCTTAACCTCAAACTTTCACCCAATCTAAAGCAGTAATTATTAAATATTATTATAAATTTTACGGATTAGTCTTAATTATGCTGCATGCAAATTGAAAATTTCTTGTTCCACAGTAGGTTATATCACCTGCTGCCTAACGAATTGTGTCGTATTTTATTATTGTTATTATTATTATTACTTACTTATGATTATTATTTATTTACTTAGTTACTACGTTCTTATTTACTTAATTAATTACTTACTTACTTAATTACTTACTTACTTACCGTAATTGAGTTTAGACTCGGTGGGTAAGAATAAACATACACAAACGAAACAACACGAAAAACAGAGTACATACAAGTACATACAAGTACATACAAGTACATACAAGTACACATATTGCCACACACCCACACATTACAAAACCCACACATATGCACACTCTCACAGTACAAAACAAGTTAAAACCATCACAGTACAACACACACACACACACTAAATGAAATAAACACAATGTAATCAAGTACCCTCAGTATAAGATCACACTAATGTACATGGTACTTTTGTCCCCAAGAACTTCACCGTAACTCACTCCACTTCACTTCAAAACAAAATCACTTCACATAAATCACGTCTGTTCACTCCACATCACTACAATTTACATCACTTCATTTAATTACACACTCAATCTCCACTTGAATTACCTTGTTTGTAACTACGTACTTAAACCTCTTTCCAAAAGTGTTTAGCTTACAGGGGAAAGAAGCTAATAAGCCTGCTTGTATTTGGTTAGAGTTTTTAATGTTCCTATTTATGAAGGAATATTTACCAACCTCTGTTCTTTGTTTCCAAGTTTCCGATTATGATCGTCCCTACTCCGGTAGTATGATTTTAGAAGTCTATCTCCTATCGCTTTCCAAGCCCGTCCCCCGGTATACGCCTTGAAAAGGGCACATATTCGGGCTATCAAAAGTACTTCTCGTAATGATTTCGGAAAGAACGCGAATTTCCACAAAACGTATAAGACCTGAAAATTGTACTTTGGCTATCTTTATCCCTTTGAAATTGACCTTAAAATTTTCAAATATATTTTAGTAAAGTTCTTCAATATAAAATCTCACCCTAATCCGTCCAGTGGAAGCCAAATTGTTTCATGCGGACGGACGGCCTGGCGGACTGGCATGAAGAAACTAATAGTCGTTTTTCGAATTATGTTAATGCGAACAGAAATTAGAAGATGATGGAGACCTTGTACATGAAAACTGAGTGGGATTTGCAGCTCCCGCATTTGTTTTGTATAAAAGCTAACGATATAGCGGTACTTGATACAGTGCATTCTGCGGTGAGACATGTCAAATCTTATTACATGGGAACAGGTGGTGACAATGGTCAGAATGAAAGAAGCGGTGTGGCTGCTGCCCTTGCAACGTGGTCAGTCGACATCGGAGCTGCTACAAGATGTTCACATTCCCCTGGACAGCAGGATCCTTTTGGCACACCTGTGGGATGAACATGTGTTGCTCTCAGAGGTATACCACATTTCAGACAAGCTGCGCGAACTTCATTTTGGTTCCTGGCGTCGGGGCAATGGGCTGCAAACCACAACATGGGTCGACTTCTCTAATCGGAGATCAAACCTGCAGCAGAGTGTCATTCATGTGGCTTCAGTACAGGTGCACAGACTGTATTACTGCCTGCATAAGTAGAGTATGAAACATTCAGACATACAAGTACATAACCCTATATACGTACGTACTTGCATGCGTTAATACATACATATATACATACACACAATATGTATATACATGTAACTTGATATATGCTGAGATAGCCTAATCGGTATAGCCAAGAGTCTTCGGGAGGTCGTCGGAAGAACTACAATTGGACACCCGCAAGAACACTGTTTTTCCCCCCAAAACTGTCCAAACTAGGTCTGGGGTCCATCCAGAATCTTATCCACTGTGTACAGGGTGTCTTTGCTTTAGGTACAAAGTATTCCCATATGTCCCTATTAGCGTGTGCAAGAACAACTATACACCTACTTATATAGTCACTGATGCAACTAGCAGCGTCAAATGAATTTTTCTGCAGTTTTCGCCTGCTCAGATGAAAGGGTAAGACTAAATTAAGACAGTACAACCGCCTTCCAAATCCTTACTCCTCCATAAATCAAGGGCGTATTTGCACCTGATAGCAGCTATCCAACTCGTCAATGAACACAGCGGTCCAAATTAATTGAACAATACCTTGTACAATTTTGTAACCAATACATTAAAGTGGAACTTACCATGCACATTTTGGGACTTCTAAAAAATTAATACTAAATTAAATCAAGAAGTAAATCAGATTTTTTATAATTGTTGTTTCTCCCTCATTTTAATTTTGGCAGGGTTCTCCAATGACAACAATCGACAATGGAACTGGCCGCGTTACGGGTTTCGTGGGAGAACTGTGGGCAGAACTTGAACGCCGAATGAATTTCACGTAAATATATTTATATAGCCTATATTTTATGCAGTTGTAATTTAAGTACCAATACTGAAAGCAAGTTTATATCTTCAGTAAGTAAGGCTTAAAGTTTTGCAGAAAGCTGGTTAGATTATACAGAAAGAAGAAAGTGGAAATTCGGCAATGCGGAGAACAATATAAAAATTTTTCAATAGTTCTATAATATTCTTCATCAATAATGTTATTTTTCAGTTATCACTGCCACTACTATGGCATGACAGACCAAATTCAGGCCTTGGCCTATAGCCCTGATGATAATTTTTCGAGCCAAAAAATGTAGCCTCTTTTACCTTGTATTTTGAATTGTGTATGAGTGCTTGGAAAAGGAAATGCATTTATCTTTCCGGATTTGATCCTGAATACGGGGAAGATACGTTTCTCAGGAACGTTGGTTCCACTTACCTGACTATACGTCAATGGACCCCAAGAACATCAATCTTCGCAGTAAAGGTCGTGGAATGTTAACACCACACTCCGCCAACGTTCGTGTTAAGAAAGCGCTCTTTGCTATCTCTTACAGATCGGAGCTGGACGTAGAGCCTAACAACGCTTATGGTTCCCTATCGAGTAATGGCACATGGACAGGCATGATTGCTTGGCTTATTAATGGCAATATAGAAGTGGCTGTTGGTGACTTCACTATGACAACAGAGCGGAGCGAAGTAGTGGATTTTACTGTGCCAATCTGCGAAGCAACGTAGGTATCTCTTGAAGGTGACTTAACTGCGTTATACGCCTGAATCGTAGTCCTTTACAATGAAGTTCAGTTACAAATATAATTGCCTGTAGGCTGGTAGGCTGTGGTAGTTGGGCAGTTGTGGTAAGGCGTATTTTTACTGCCACAAATCCAAAAATGTTCTGTAATAAAAACACGTCTTAACCAGACTGGCAATGTACATATTACGTACCATTGAGAAGCGTTCATGCCACCATTGTTGCTGTGGAAAAGCAAAGAGTACTACACAAACTACGTGTGCATTTATAGCCTTTTGATATCCGGCATGGAATGCGCACGTGCCAAATCAGCTGTGGTCTGCTCCACTCTACAGTATTTTTCCACGTTACGTCATAAACGGCACGATTTTCGAAGAAACGTTATTGAAAGCAAAATTTGTGTTTTGACTTTCTCTGCAACTTTTGTCTCGAATATTATTCATTCTAAGAAGAACTGAGCAAGATATGATCGAAAATATGTATTGGTCTTCATGTAAAGTGCGCGTTATTCTCGTCAGATTGTAAGGAAACTTGAATCTTCTCGCCAGATTTTATAAAAATACTCAAATATCAAAATTCATGAAAATCCGTCGAGTAGGAGCCGAGTTGTTCCATGCGGGCAGACGGACAGACGAACGGACACATATGACGAAGTTAAGAGTCGCTTTTTACAATTTCGTGAAAGGGCCTGAAAATGGATACCTGAGGATGTTTCCCTAACGAGAAGACGGCCGGAGCATGAAGGTGACCCATTCACAACTAGCGTGAAGTTGAAGAATCGGTAACGCATCAGTATGACACGGCGTATGTTCCGTCAGGACCTTAGAGAAGGAAAGGTAAAATTTAAATTCTTCCTGCGATGTGTTTTAGATGGGACAAATCTCTACAATGAGGAAGAATGTGATTTTTTATTTTCGTCAGATATTATTCAGAAGATCACAGGGAGCAGGATCAGATGGGCGGGGAATGCAGAACGTATAAGTAGGAGAGAAACGCGTGTTTGTTATGGAGAAACTTCTTAAACTACCAGCATGTAAGACCTAGGCTTAGAAGGAAGGTTAATATTAAAATAAATCGTCACGAAATAGGATGAATTGACGTCCACTCCATTCGTCTCGCTCAAGATGACAAGTGACAAGTTAAATAAAAACGCAAATAATGTTTCGCTTTGTATGAATGGCAGAAAATTTATTGACTAGATGCAAAATCATCCGCTTGTAAAGATGGTCTCTGCTACACAGAGATATGATTTAAGTACTTTCAGCACCACGATAGCTTTAGCTTATGTTTTGGTATTAGATGTTTGTTGGACAGTGCATCATTGTGACAACTGAAGAATAAAAACGAACTAGAAATCACTTATTATTTTATTGTAAATCTTTTTGGCTCAACATGTTTCGGGCACTACTATGCCCATCATCAGGAGCTCACGACTATAATGTTGATTACCACATTGGTCGTTTCGTTCTTGGTTTGCTGTAGGTTGGAGGTTAGGTGCGGTTAGGCTGGAGTAGTGTCCGGGTTGCAGGCTGGGTACTTCTTGGCAATCCGGAACATGAATGCATCAAGACCTCTCAAATGTCGCTACCTGTACACCAAACTGCACAGCCTTATAGTTAGATTTGCTTTTGAGTTCGAGGCCTCTCAGCCCCGACGCTCCTAGGCCTTGATTAGGACGGGTCCTTTGTGCCCCATATCGAATCATTGGAGCCCCGCAACCTTGCTGTAGTTCCAGATGGTCCCCAAGGCTAAAATCCTAATATCCTCCGGCTCCAAGAAAAAGGAGCCCAGGTACGCATGTCTGAGTGAGGCCAAAGCCTTGCACTCACATAGAATATGAGCCGAGGTTTCTCCTCCCACACCGCACTTCCAACACAAGGAGTAGTCAAGCAGCCCTAGTAGGTAGAGATGTTTCCTCAGAGTGTTGTGACCCGTAAGAAGGCCAGTTACAACCCTGGATTAAATCCTATTACAGGTCATAAATTTTGCCCTGGTACCCAGACCTGTTCCCGACATAAATCTCGAAATTGCCTTTGGGTATAACCAAGACATCACCATTGGGCCCCATGCTGGTTGACCAGCCAGCGACCGAGCCTCTTTTGTAAATCTCGCCTATAGACTCCCAGGATCGGATCAGGTCCAAGGAACCTCAGAGCAGTGCCGCCACTCGCGAACCCATCGGCGATTTCATTACTTCGTATTCCAGCATGTCCGTGTGACCCTAAAAAGGCCCAACGCATGCCGGATAGAGATATCATTCAACGCCTTCTGGCACTGGTGAGCCAAAGGAGACGTTCTAACGGCCTTAAGAGCTTTCAAGGCCGCTAGACTGTCGGAGGAGATACTCACATATTTTTCCAGTCTATTCTGTGATTTTATCTCATAGGCACTGGTTAAGATAGCATATATCTCCGCCTGAAAGACTGCTGCGTATCAACCGAGGGAAAAGCTAAGCCTTCGTCCTACCGATTGCCCATAGACTCCAGCCCCGGTTCCCTCCCTCATCTTGCACCCATCTGTAAACCAGACGAGCCCTTTGACTGCAGGAGGAGCAGCAGTTGCTTTAGTCCAATCCACCCTCGTCAACATGGTAACCCTATATTGGGGTTCAAAGTTGTATGCTGGCCTCATAACGTCAGCCACCATATTAAATATGGGATCTGACTGATGAAGCTGCATCAAAATACTGCTGTGTCCTCTAGTGGGATGTAGGTAAGACCAACATTCCAGACTCCAGAGTCGATGCGCAGCTGACCTAGCCTCACTCTGAACCACCAAATCCATTGAGGGGAGGCAGATGAGTGCTTCTACAGCATTGGTGGGTGTAGTGCGCATAGCTACCGTTACCCCTAAGTAGGCTAATCTTTGGACCCTTCTTAGTTTCCTCTTGGCACTGGCCGTCTGACAGCCAGGTCACCATACCAAGGATGCAAAAGTGACGGACGGCCTGATAATAGCAACGTAGAGCCAATGAATCTCCCTGGGTTTCAGGCCCCACGTCACACCACAGGCCCACTTACAGGCTCACATCGAGTTTTGAGCCTTCTTCACTTTAACATACACGTGTTCCTTCCAGGTCAGACCTGAGTCCAGGATCACTCCTAGGTACTTGACCGACATGGAACGTTGCAGGGTCTTCCCAAACAGAGGGGGTTCGAAGAACCCTGTAAGTTTCCTCTTTCTGGTGAATGCAACAAGCCCGGTCTTGTCGGGATTAATCGAAAGACCAAGCTCCCCACACCAAAATTGAACGGTATACAGGGCCCAATGTATGAGCCCTGATACCGTGTTTGGGTATTTTCCCACCGCCAGAAGAAAGATGTTATCCGCATATCCCAGTGCATAAACACTCCCCTCATTGATCCTTACTAGCAGTTCATTCACAACAAGCACCATAACAGTGGTGATAAAACCCCCCTGAAGACAGCCCCTGGACACCGCGACACCCCTGGAGACACACCCGAAAGCCGTCGTGGCCAGTCGACCCTCCAAGGTGGCTCTAATCCATCGTACGATTGTTTGATCTACCCCATGTCTGGTCAATGCTGAGCACATGAAGTCATAGGAGGTGTTGTCAAACGCCCCCTCTATAACTAGAAAGACGCCTAAGACAATCTCCTGCTGATCAAAAGCCTTTTCAACCCGTACTACGAAGTGGTGAAGGGCCGTTTCCACAGACTTACCAGCCTGGTATACATGTTGGTTGGGGTGAAGTGGCTGAAGCGCTGAAATTTCATCCCTTAAAAGTCTATCCACCAGCCTCTCCATGGTCTTCAATAAGAACGATGTGAGAAATATGGGTCTAAAATCCCTGGGTCCACAGTAGGAACTCCTACCGGGCTTAGGTATAAACACTACCTTAACCTGGCGCCACAAGGCTGGAACATATCCAGTCGCCAGGCAGACACGAAAGATCCTAACCAGGTGCGGAATAAGCATCTCCCGTCCGTCTTGCAGAAGGGACGAGAAAATCCCGTCCATGCCCGGACTTTTATATAGGACGAATGAATCAATCGCCCACTGCACCCTACGATAGGTAATAATCCTTGCAGTTACCTGCCAGTCCACGCGTGTGGCGCGGCAAGCAGCGGCGGGTACCATACCCTCTTCCACAGCAGCCGAGTTGGGGAAGTGAGTAGCAAGCATGATATCCAAAGATTCCCCCTCGGAATACGTACGCTCTCCGGTAGGAGCCACCAACTATCTCAGCCTAGTTTTAGGGTCCCTATATAGAGCCCTGTGTAACCTAGCCATTTAGGTAGATCGTTAACGGAGCTACAGAAGGTCCTCCAGGTCTCTTAGGAAGCCTTGCGTACCTCCTTCCTATATCTCCGTTGAGCCGCTCTATAGAGTTCCCAACTAGATGATTTGTTGTCAAACCGCCACCTATTAAAGAGCCGTCTGAATTCTCTTCTGAGGGACTCTAATTCCGATGTCAACTTTAGATATTTTCTTCCATTCTTAGCAGGTCTAAGAGGGCAATTATCTTCAGAAGCGGTGATAAGGGCCTGCTGAATCCAATGAACAGCAAGCCCAATCCAGCTTCATCTTCCATGCTCATCTAGGGTCCCCTCTCCAGCTTATCCCTTAGGCCCTCTCGGAAGGAGCCCCAATTGGTGCCCCTAGGGCTCGTGATCAGAAGTGCCGGAATGGAGCCCCGTAGAATGAACAGAATATATCTATGATCCGATATGGAGGGCTCCCGACTCACTTCCCAACCAGTGATGCTTTCTAGAAATCCATAAGACCCCAGGGTAATATCAATCACCTCTTGCCAAAAGCATTGCAAATGGTGGACTCATTGCCCCGGTTGAGAATCTATAATTTCGAAGAATTGAGAAACTCTAGCAGGGACTCCCCTCTACTATTGCAGTTGGTGCTACCCCACGCATTATGGTGTGCATTGGTGTCGCACCGCAAATTAAGCGTAGATTCTCATTCTCACAGTATCGCACGAGTTCCTCTATCTCCCTTGGCGCGGGAGGATCCTCGGAATCATACGGCAGATAAGTACAGCAAACGACTAACCGCCTTTCTGCCGCATCCTCAATATATTTTATTAGGATTGCTACGAGGTCCCTACAAGAGAATCCCGGCAACATACATGCATTCATGTTCCTCGCAAAGCTAGAGGCTCTAGGTCTTTCCTTCCCTCTAGCACAGTACAGGCTATATCCAGGAATATTCTGGCCCCTGACACAGTCTTCACGATACCACGGTTCCTGCACCAGTGCCATATCTATTCCTTTAACGCCCACTCTTCTGGCAAGAATTTCAGAAGCAGCAATGCCATGTTGCAGATTGGCCTGAATGAAAGAGATGGTACTTACCTAACCCGTTCGGTCTCTTCCTCCTCCTCTTCTCTTATTTCTTCCCCTCCGTCTTGGCGCCCAGAAGAGAGAATGTGGCCTGCCCCACACCAATGAAGACACTCCATCTTAACCTCTCCAACACATTGACAGAGGCTGTATTAATACTGAGCACCAGGCGGACCCATTTGGACTCCTCCCTGCGCTCATAGACTCTCCAGTGCCTTGTGTCCAGACCCTCGTTCTGCCTGCGAAGCCGCAAGAGTTACCACTCCTCGTCCTACGTAACGCCCGGAAACCAGGCCATAACCCTCTTGTAGGTGGGAAGAGCATCCAGGCCCACTAACTTGAGTCTGAAGCTCTCCCAGGCCACGAGGGTAGGTACCCTGGCAGCCAACCAGTCCTTGGTCAATTCGTCGTGGCAGACCATATTAGCCGCCCCTTTGGCCCAATAGGAATCAATCAGACTGGGGATGAACCCTACTTCAGGGAGTTCGTCCACAAGCCGGCCGATCGCCCGCTGGATATCTGTAAAGTTTTCTTTGGAGATCTAACTCTCTGGATAGTTCTTACAGACACCCTCCACCCGAAGGCCCTCCCTGGCGACCATGGCATAACTAAGTTGCCCAACCCGTTTGGGCTTCTTATCCTTTCCCCCCTCAGGAATGCCCACGGCCGACCGCTGTCACTTGCTTGGGTCAAGTGGGAGCCCTCTACTCTCCGTAGACTTACCCCGGTGGACCCCGGATGTACCGGGTTTCTGCAAAGTTTGTGGCTGACCGCCTGGAGCAGACGGAGGTTGGCCACCGCCAGAGTCCCTCGAAGGAGCCTCCGCGAGCCTAGCCTTCCTCGTCAGCTTTTTGGCAGCACCACAACGGTTCTTGCTAGTGGCTCGGAAGCCGAGAGTGTCGACCTTCTCTGTCAAGCCCTCCAGTTTCTCCGAACTTAAATTATTGGGAGACGGGCTCCCCCCCCCCAATCAGGGGAGTCTCGCCCGCTTCCTGCTCAGCTGGGTCCCGCCCAGTTGTCCGATCTGCGGATCCTCTGTGCAGGAACCCTTATCAGAGTCCCCAGAAGCGGAGCGCTTCATATCCCGCACAGCTTTATACTCAGTAGGATTAATAAAGAGTCTTTCACATCACCGCTGAGAGAACTCAAATCTCACAATTACAAGGTAGCTCGGCTTGTGGTACAGTTCGTGTAATCTGTCTGCTGTCTGACCCACGGACGACGTCCTTTACAAAGCCCTTTAACGGGAAGCACAAGGGGTTAATCAAATGACCTTGGAGCTCAGAGGACTTGTTTACCAAAGAAGTATCAAGGATATGTTCACCCAGTGGCATGCAAGGACACAGTACAAATAATGCATTCCATGACGTAAAAAAGTAAAAGTGTCCCATTACAGACCTGGACATGCCATTAGATTTCCAGGAGGTATCTGCTACCGGAATTTCTAGAAAATCGACTCTTGAATGTGGTAGTGTTCTCAACCATACGTACCGGTCGCCTTTACGCCTCAGTAAATATTCCTGGTACTCATTTCTGTTAGAGGCTGAGTCGAATCTAGGGCCATAGTGCGGCCGGAAGGATTAGATCAATGTAAAAATCCCGATGCTATCATCGGGAATCGAAATTTCGACCTTCCAGTTTTAAGGCAGTGCCTCAAACAACTACGCCACCGCGTACCCCAATTCCTAATGTGCTACACAGATATGACCAAGGCGAGCTTTACTTCCAAACTGTCGTAAAGTTACCCGGTAAATGCATAAATGTATTTTCAAACCCACCATCCCCCCCCCCCCCCCCCCCCCCAGCCTCAAAAATACGGCCGTCCCCCCCCCTGGTTTCCCCGAAACTCCCCAAAAACTAACAAAAAACCTACAATCAAAAATAACATATCCTAATACAAAATTCCAACCCAACTCTAATT
>Ga0123352_10012601_pt1 | contig 13377 bp, 8 predicted proteins | sample TergutLab28metaG_FD_89700 | JGI IMG/M metagenome (GOLD analysis project Ga0123352, IMG submission 89700) | Labiotermes labralis P1 segment gut microbial communities from Petit-Saut dam, French Guiana - Lab288 P1 | ecosystem: Host-associated > Arthropoda: Insects > Digestive system > Gut ... | reverse complement strand
TTTATGCAAGACGGAGCTCCTCCCCATTTCAGTTGCTTTGTGACTGACGTTTTAAATGAGAGATTCCCTGATGCCTGGATTGGAAGTGGTGGACCAATACCCTGGCCACCTCGAAGCCCAGATTTCTCTCTATTTGATTTTTTCCTATGGGGGTACATTAAGAACATTGTGTATGCTGAGAAGGTAAGGAATATCCAGCACCTGCAAGACAGGATCACATCAGCCATTGAAACTGTAACACGAGACATGATTCAGAAAACGTGGCAGCAAATAGAATTTCGTTTGGACGTCTCCGGAGCTACAAACGTTGCACATATTGAAATGAACTAAGTTAAGTCTAAACCTTTAAACTTTTCTGAACATTTTAAGATGCAAAACGTATAAATCCGTCTAGTACTTTTTAAGTTATAGTGGTTTGAAATCCCGTCCATCTTTTTCGATGACGCTGTATAACTGCCTACATAAGTGTTTCTGGCATTCTTATCGGACTGTTCGACCATTGAGGATGGGAACGATAGGTTCTCCCTAAACGTCGGTAACAAGCTACCAATCTACGCTGTGTAATATCCCAGGACAGAGAAGAGTTCAAAGGATTTGCACCTCAGCGAAAGGCGTATATTATTATAAAGCGTTACATGCTGCACAGGAAAAACTCTTTTGACTTGAACATGAAACCAGAGGTTTCACCTAGCCTCTGGTAACGATCTACTAAATTTCATGGCGTCATATCCCGCAAGACAGCAGACATCCTCGCCACTATCATCGGAACGTCAAGTCCTACCGCCATAATCAAGTTCGTTTCAAATAAAGCACAGAGTGCCCCAAAATTACACATTCGTATCGTCAGCTAGACCGTTCTAGCCTCTCCAATTTTCTTTTCCTTCCATTGGAATTACAGCCCACTGTGGACTTTGGCCTGTCGAAAAACGCCCTTCAATTTTTTCCTATCTGCCACCAACTATCTCCATCTTCTCACTCCCAGCACTTGAAGATCTCTTTCTACTTCCTCTTTCCATTTTTTTCCTGGGTCTTCCCCTTCTTCTCGTCCCTTCCAGTTCTTGAGTGAAGATCATTTTGGGCATCCTATCCTCCTCCATTCTCTTTAGGTGACCTAACCAGCTTATCCTTTGCCCATTTATCCATTTTGCTATATTTTCTCCTTTGCTAATCTCTTCTAGTTCTCGATTCGTCCGACTTTTCCATTACCCATTTTCATATTTAGGACCATATATTTTTCTAAATATTTAACTTTAAAAAATTAGCAGAGCTTCTTGTTCTTTCTCCGTCAACGTCCATGCTTCCGCTCCATACGACACTACCGGTCTTATTAGTGTCTTGTATAATATAATTTTATTAGCTGTGGATAAAAGTCGATTCCTGAAGAGAATTATAGCGGCAAAATAAGTTCCATTGCCTGCCAAAATACGTCTTTGTGTTTCTTTTTCCACGCTATTATCATTACTGATTAGAGTACCCAAGTATATGAACTCGGCTACTCATTCATAAGTTACGCTGTTTATGGTTGCCCTTTTTACTGAGACTTATAGCGACGAAATAACGTTCTATTGCTGGCTTCTCAACCCTTCCATCATATCTTGGGCTTCAAATTTTTGGGTGACAAGAATGTACACTAACTCCCTTCTCGTACGCAAAACACGCCTACAAGATGATATTTCGGTTACCCGCCTCGCTGGAATGTTGGAGAAGTTGCCGCACGCCAAGGCGTCTTGAAACCGCAGCTAATTAAGGTAAGATACGCACATTGGGACTTAAATTCCGTACTGAGACCAACCAAACACCGGCAGATGATGCACTTACCGACAATGAAAATGTGGTGCCTTGTCTGGAGAGCGACAGAGGGAAGCGTTGAGTAATTGTGGGAAATGTGGTTAGCAGTGAAACAGGAAAAACTGGGGAAAACATCTGCCCCATCACTACTTCGTCCACAACAAAGCTCATAAGAGAGACGTACGGCATTGAACCCTCTCTTGTCCGCCTACACAAAATTAAGGGTTATCTTAGGCAGATGCGGGGACCGCGGTGGCACAGTAGTTAAGGTGCTGTGCTACAAATCGGAATGTCCCTGGTTCGATCCCAGCTGTTGTCAGTGGATTTTTTATTGATATAAAATCCTTCCGATCGCACTATGGCCCTGGGGTTGACTCAGCCTCTAACAGAAATGAGTACCAGGAGTATTTCCTGGGGGTAAAGGCGGCCGGTGCGTAAGGCTGACAACCTCTCACCATCCTGTGCCGTTGTTACGAAATCTGGGAACCTTAATTTCCTAGAACCCTATGGGCCTGTCCGGACCTGTAATGGGACTGCTTTACTTTTACTTTAGGCAGATGCCTTACACTGGCACTTGCCGGGATAGGTACCTGGCACGTTAAACAGGTACAGTATAAGATACCAACCGGACAAACGTCAGATGTGCTATGGACTTAGAAAATTGCTTGTTAGAACCACCCGCCGTGAAATTGCAAGAGATAATCAGAAAATCCCACAACCGTAAAATTACAGATTGTGTTAAGCATATTAAAATGTTGCACACTTCGACATGTGACTTCCACAGAAAATATAACTTAACAAATATGAAGTAGATGATCTCTGATTTATATTGTGACTTTGTGTTAATTTTGATTCTGTCTTTCGCGACTTAACCGCTGGAATATTGTCTTGGTCCTGGTGTTACAGATGCACTCTGTCTTTTCTTTATCAAGGCGATATAGCTGATAACGAATGCAAGTGTAATCGTAAGATAAAAACCAACGAAATGCACCTTTGTTAGATTAATATTTTAATTTCCACAATGTCTTCTACACATTTCGAAACCGAGGGATCTCCTTCAGGAAGACGTCTGTACGTACAGGTGCGGTAAAATCTGATTAAACGCCGACGGTATATGCAGTCTTATAGATGGAAGAATGTGTTCGATATTCAGTGTGTTCGGTACTCATTGTGATCTGTACTCGGTGTGTTCGATATTCAGTGTGTTCTGTACTCGGTGTGTTCAGTATGCAGTGTGTTCGGTAATCATTGTGCTCTCTACATAGTGTGTTCGGTATTGATCGTTTTCGGTAATCATTTTGTTCGGTACTCAGTGTGTTCGGTACTCGGTGTGTTTTGTATTCAGTGTGTTCGGTAATCATTGTGTTCTGTATACAGTGTGTTCGGTATTGATCGTGTTCGGTACTCATTGTGTTCGGTACTTAGTGTGTTCGGTACTCAGTGCTTTCGGTACTCGGTGTGTTCGGTATTCAGTGTGTTCGGTATTCAGTGTGTTCGGTAATCACTGTGTTCTGTACACAGTGTGTTCGGTACTGATCGTGTTCGTTACTCATTGTGTTCGATACTCGGTGTGTTCGGTATTCAGTTTGTTCGGCAATCATTGTGTTCTGTACACAGTGTGTTCGGTACTGATCGTGTTCGGTACTCATTCTGTTCGGTACACAGTGTGTTCGATACTCATGGTGTTCGGTACTCGGTGTGATCGGTATTCAGTGTGTTCGGTAATCATTGTGTTCTGTATACAGTGTGCTCGGTACTGATCGTTTTCGGTACTCAGTGTGTTCGGTACTCGTGTTCCGTACTCGATGTGTTCGATAATCTTTTTGTTCAGTACTCAGTGTGTTCTGTACTCAGTGTGTTCGGCACTCGTCATATTCGATACTTGGTGTGTTCGGTACTCGGTGTATTCGGTACTCATTTTGTTCGGTACTCATTGTGTTCGTTAATCATTATATTCTGTACACAGTGTGTTCGGTACTAATCGTGTTCGGTAATCACTGTGTTCCGTAAACAGTGTGTTCGGTACTGATCGTGTTCGGTACTCATTGTGTTCAGTAATCAGTGTGTTCGGTACTCGCGTTCTGTACTCGATGTGTTCGATAATCGTTGTGTTCGGTACTCAGTGTTGTTTGTACTCAGTGTGTTTGGTACGTACTCGGTGTGTACGACACTCAGTGTGTTCGGTACTCGGTGTGTTCGGTAATCATTTTGTTTTGTACACAGTGTGTTCGGTACTGATCGTGTTGGGTACTCATTGTGTTCGATACTCGTGTTCTGTACTCGATGTGTTCGATAATCGTTGTGTTCGGTACTCGGTGTGTTCTGTGCTAAATGTGTTCGGTACTCAGTGTGTACAGTACTCATTGTGTTTGATACTCAGTGTAATAGGTACTCGGTGTGTTCTGTGCTAAATTTGTTCGGTACTCAGTGTGTACGGCACTCATTGTGTTTGGTACTCAGTGTTTTCGTTTCTCATAGTGTTCGATACTCAATGTTTTCAGTAAGTGTACCGTCTTCCTGAAGATAAACCCACAGGTTCGAAATATGTAGATATCCTAAGAATTAAATACTACTTTCAACAAAGGTGCATTTTGTTGTTTTGTATTATAGGATTATGTTACAATGTACGGTGCAAATGACGTTAAAAAAGGAAAAGCTTGTTTATTGCTTAATAGTCGAGCGATAGGCAATACGATATAAAAAATAGACCTGATGAGAACCTATCTCAATTTGCAGGGGCCCCAACATCGTAACCCTTTCGTGCTCTCACAAATATGTCGGCCCTTCTAGATGACATCAAGTACTAACTTAAGTCTGGCCAAATATTACGTGGTAATCGTTTAAACCTGTAAGTGACGCCAGCACATTTTTCTGCAACGTGAATTTTGTGTCCCAGTTTTTCACGCTGCATCCATTCCGCACCAAAACCTGAACATAAACAACACACACATTTACTGTAATAGCAGCTGATATACCGAACTGAAAAGCCTTACAGCTGTGCCAGCTCTTGTGTGGCTACAGGTGAATACAACTGTGAATTGAGAACCCGAGTTCACTCGAAAATTAAAAGCACATTAGTTACGGTATGTACCACCTACTGTGTCATTTACATACTAACATTTACATACTAACATTTACCCCTGCATAATGTCCACGTGGTTTGTTTCTCACAATAAATATCAATTAAAGCACTAAAGATGAAACGTATCTGCTTTATATAAGGACTAAGTCCGTACCGCGCTGTAAACACTTTCCACCTCGGCTATTAAAACCAAACTCTCCATGCTGTATAAGGCAACTCTCACTGTTTGTTATAAGAACACATTAACTCAACGTAATCACCATCTAGAATTTTTAAACATTAAAATTCTTGGTACGTAAATTTCTTGGTAAGCTTTAAAAGGTTTATATGTAACATGAAACCAACACGTTTTCCGGTGTGATATTGACACGATGGATGTAAGTAATGTGAAATTGAAATCACACATAATATTTGGACGAATATTATAACGTATTTGACGTTCAGGTGACCGTGCATCGTGTTAGATTCTTATAATAAAACCAACTAGATGAACTAATTTCTCAAATTTATTTTGGAATAAAACTCTACATGTTTCGGACAGTCCCTCTGTCCTTCATCATGAATTTTTTACCATACACAGACCAATGCTATATGTCATTCAATTTTGCTGACAGCTTGCGAGCAGTTCCTCCTGATCCTGCTTACAAACTGTCAACAAACCTCTATGACACATACCATTGCTGTGTTTACAGTGAAAAACTCCTGATGATGGACAGAAGAACTGTCCGAAACATGTAGAGTTTTATTCCAAAAATAAATTTGAGAAATTAGTGCATCTAATTGGTTTTATTATAAGAAAGAATATTATACTTCAGGAGACATGGCCAATGAGAATTAAGGTAACAGCACACAACGCAATGTTTTTGTCTGCCACGCTGAAAAAGAACCTTTTGCCCAATCATATGCAGCGAAAAAAAGATGATTACTTCACCTCAGTTGCGGAGGAAGGGGAATGAAAAGAGAGTCGACTACGTCACAGGCACTAACCAGCGACGAAAACAAAAATATGTGGTGCCGGTTAGTTACAAGCTAAGTGAGGTTCAGGGTGGGGGTATGAAATGAAAAGACCTCACGAGCAGCTTGTGTAACTACAGACGATCACAACAGCAGATAAATGACCAATATTGATGTATCTTCACCCAGTCGCGCGCCAAACCAATCGCCGTCATTGCAGCGTGGTGGCAACTAATAAATATTTTTATAGTCCTCTTTCCTGTAATTTTCTGCTTTCACACTTGATCAAAGTTTGAGCAAGACGCAAATGTCAAGTAGCTTGTGAAATTTAATAAAAGTGGCAGCAAATATTTAAATTTAGTTCGTGAGGTTTATGGATAATACGACAAGCCTGCTTAAAAGACACATATAATACGATTTGACGTTTTGTTGACCGTGCATCTCAGTATATTTATCTCAGTATTTAAACAACTTGATGCACAAAATTTGCTTCACAATAAGTTTTATTTCATGCCTCTACATGGTTCGAGCACATGTGCTGGAAACATGTACAGGCATGAAATAAAACTTATTGTCAAAACAAATTTTGTGCATAAAGTTGGTTAAATACTGAGATAAAATCTTATAATACGATTTAAGATCAAGCTTCGAGGCTTATTCGAGTAGGATAAAATTGCGTGTAGCTACTAATAGAGAGTATTTTGAAGGACACAACATGTAGATACAGCTATAGCTACTATCAGTTGAGTGGGATACTCTATTTGAAACCAGACCCGTTACTTCATAACCAGACTTCTTACATACGTGCAGTACATCACGCTGCTCACATATGCCCATACAAGCAAGAGAGGTAATGTACGTATAACTTAACAATTAGGCGTTTTCGCGCAACCAATGTTGTTGTGGCTAGCAATAAGAAGTATAAATTCTGCGTATGTGTGTGTAGGCTTGGTTATCCAGCTTGCAAAGCGCATGGGCAATATTGTCAGCTGTGACCTGTCTGACCCTACATTATTTTTTTCAAATTATCTCATAAAATGCACGATTTACGAAAATACATTATTGAACACAAAATGTGTGCTTTGATTTTCTCTACAAGTTTCGTCTGAAACATTTTTTATTCTAAGAAGAATTCGGCGAGTTATTGTAGTAAATGTACATTGTTCTTCATGTGAAGTATATTGGTCTCGATGTGAAGTACATTGTTCTTCAGGTGAAGTATATTGGTCTTCATGTGAAGTACATTGTTCTTCAGGTGAAGTATATTGGTCTTCATGTGAAGTACATTGCTCTTCATGTGAAGTACATTGGTCTTCATGTGAAGTAAATTGTTCTTCATGTGAAGTACATTGTTTTTCATGTGACGTACATTGGTCTTCATGTGAAGTACATTGGTCTTCATGTGAAGTACAATGGTCTTCATGTGAAGTACATTGTTCTTCATGTGAAGTATATTGGTCTCGATGTGAAGTACATTGTTCTTCAGGTGAATTATATTGGTCTTCATGTGAAGTACATTGCTCTTCATGTGAAGTACATTGGTCTTCATGTGAAGTACATTGGTCTTCATGTGAAGTATATTTGTCTTCATTCGAAGTACAGTGGTCTTCATGTGAAGTACATTGGTCTTCATGTGAAATACATTGCTCTTCAGGTGAAATACATTGGTCTTCAGTTGAAGTACATTGGTCTTCATGTGAAGTACATTGGTCTTCATGTGAAGTACATTGTTCTTCAGGTGAAATACATTTGTCTTCATGTGAAGTACATTGGATTTCATGTGAAGTACATTGGACTTCATGTGAAGTATATTGGTCTTCATGTGTAGTACATTGGTCTTCTTGTGAAGTACATTGCTCTTCAGGTGAAATATATTGGTCTTCAAGTGAAGTACACTGGTCTTCATGTGAAGTAGATTGATCTTCATGTGAAGTACATTGGTCTTCATGTGAAGTACATTGTTCTTCAAGTGAAGTATATTGGTCTTCATGTAAAGTGTATTGGTTTTCAAGTGAAGTACATTGGTCTTCAGGTTAAGTACATTGTTCTTGAGGTTAAGTACATTGGTCTTCAGGTGAAGAACATAGGGCTTCAGGTTAAGTACATTGGTCTTCTGGTGAAGTACATTGGTCTTCGTGTTAAGTACACTGGTCTTCATGTGAAATACGTTGTTCTTCATGTAAAGTACATTGGTCTTCATGTGAAGTACATTGGTCTATGTGAAGTACCCCTAATTCATGTCATTGTGTAATTGCACTTGAAAGTTTTCAGCGAATTTAGAAAAGTCTTTAAAATATTGCCAAAAAATGCTTTGACAGGAACCATCCCGTTGTGTTTACAATAATTCAGTAAATTTATTCACTCAATAACAAAACAAATATTTGTTATCAATATTAAAACCTTGGCTACATGTTTCTGCCCAATTGAACCATAATCAGACCAAATATTTGATACAGTACTGGTACATTTTAACAAGGGATTTTTTTACTTATAAATACATCGGGCAACATTTTATAAATTAACTTTAATGTGAATACAATCTGAAGAATAAAATCCAACTAGATGCCACTTATTACTTTATTATGCTTACGTTAGGCTCAATATGTTTCGGGCACCATTATTAGTAATGGTTACCACATAGGCCGTCTGGTACTGTAAATATGTATTAAGTAGCTTTAGTGTACGTTTTTGTTATTTGTGGTGTGAATTAGGTGCGATCACTCGACAAAGTATCGACAAAAACTACAAAAATTTCGCACCTAATACACACCACAAATAATAAAAGCTTACACTAACGCTACTTCATACATATTTACAGAACCAGACGGCCTATGTGATAACCAATGCTATCGTTGTGTGCTCCTGATGATGAGCATAATGTTGCCCGAAACTTGTTGAGCTTAACATAAGCATAATAAAGTAATAAGTGGAATCTATTCGGTTTTTATTCTTCAGTTACACGACGATGCACGATCCAATACACATCAAATTAGTCAATACAATCTGTAAACAATATGGACCCCACAGTATATGCACTCTCTGAATGTACCAGGGCTGTTTTTTCATATTTGGCCTGATGATGGGTCTTTGAACTGAAATATGTTGCCGAATTTTTATTATTGATCACTATATATATATATATATATTGTTGTGTTATTGACTGGAATAAATTATTATATTATTGCAATACACAACGGGATGGGCCTATCAAAAAAAAAAAGATTAATGATTTTGTTTACGTTTATGTTGATGTAGAGTTTTTTTAGTAGGTTAATAGTTAAAATTGAGGTATTACCGTTGTATTTGCTTGGATGAACAGAGGAAAACCGTGAGAAACCTTACGACAGCCTGCGTACTGAAAACCTCCATATCAACATAAACGTGAAAAAAAACCATGAAGCTTTTCTTTTTGATAAGCCTCATCCCGTTGTGTATTGCAATAATATAATAATTTATTCCAGCCAATAACACAAAAATATCAACCTTTAAAATTCGACGACATGATTCGGTTCAAAAGACCCATCATCAGGCCAAATATGATAAAAAAAAGTCCTGGTACATTCAGAGAGTGCACATATTATGGGATCCCATATTGTTTACAGATTGTAATGTAAAGGTAAAGTAGTCCCGTTACAGTCCTGGACAGACCCAGAGGGTTCCAGGAAGTTAAGGTTCCCAGATTTCTTGAAAACGGCACAGGATGTTGGTAACGTTGTCAGCCTTACGCACCGGCCGCCTTTGCCCCCAGGAAATACCCCTGGTACTCATTTCTGTTAGAGGCTGAGTCGACCCCAGGGCCATAGTTCGATCGGAAGGGATATTATATCAATGAAAAATCCACTTACACTAGCTGGGATCGATCCAGCGACCTTCCGATTTGTAGCACAGCACCTTAACCACTGTGCTACCACGGTCTCCGTTTACAGATTTTATTGACATCAAAGTTAATGTTTATATACATGAACTTAAATGTCAGTACAACTGTAAACAATATGGGATTCCACAGTGTGTGCACTCTCTGACTGTACCAGTTCTGTATCTTATATTTATCCTGATGATGGTTCAATTGAACCCGAAACATGTCGCCGAAATTTTAATATTGATTACCAAAATTTGTTGTGTTTTTTGACGGAATAAATTTACTGTATCATATAAATGCGCCCTGTGTAAGCCGGTTTGTTCCACGCGAACAGACATGATGAAACTAATAGTCGCATTTCGCAATTTTTGCTAAATGCGCCTAGAACTGAATTGAATGATCGATATATTAAGTGTTAATCGACTATATTTTGAAATACAAAATGCATTACTTTTCAAAATGGAAGGTCGAAATAACCCAACAGCTTTCTGAGACGGTATTCGAACTGCGAACCTACTGAATACAAAATTACTTGAAAGCAATAATATGTTAATACAGTTCAGTTCAACTCATTACGCAACACAGAATATAGCAAATACGAATTGAAATTTCTTCCGCAGATTTCCGCTCAGTGTACCGGCGTTGTATGTTCCGAACTGATCGCCCTGGTGCTACGAGCGCCGGAGCGACCACAGCCAGACGGTATGTTCCACAAAGGGTGACGTCATAACCTGTGTCAACAAGTGATCCAGTTACCACCCCCCCCCTCCCCAGATCGCAAATCCCCACGGACATAAACTCGCTAATTTGCCTGCAGGGATGAGGCTGATCCAGGTACGTTGTTGACTGCCGTGATGAGAGATTACAGACAACATACGATGCGTTAATCCCATTTATAATTAGCTGACTGATCTCTGTAAAAAAGGTCATGTCACTTTAATTTCTCCATTAATTTTCTCACGCCCTATTTCTCTAGAAGCTGTGATTCGCTTTGAACCATCCGACAACAAAAAGGAAGCCTATTCGATGAACATAATGAGGACAACTACACGCATGGTAAACACCTGCGTATTGTACGAACTGCGCTCTTCTGGGTTATTACTCATCTACTTGGCGGCGGAAAAATAAGAGGCATATGAAACTTAAACGACTACTGTTTAAACGATATTACCATCAAGGCGCATTGGCATTGACCTTACAAAGAATACCTCACCCTCAAAAAGGTCACCACCAGATATCAACAGCAGATCTTCCAGCCAACATGAAAAGCAATTTTATTATTATGCTTAATATTCAATATATAAAATATCACATCTGAATTTTTATCTTAATAATATATTTTATATATTTTACCACGAATATTTTAACTGCTATTTGTAATACGAGGTCTCGTGATTTTCAAAGCACCAACAATTGTACATACAAATCACTCTGAAGACTAGCCTGAAGATGGCTCTGTATATGAGCCGAAACATGTGGTTCTAATAAACTGAGAGCTGTGTATGATTGTATAATTTTATACCAATTTTATATTTTGGAGGAAATCTAAAATCACGCACCATCGTATTCTAGTGCTATTTTGAGAGAGAGGCCATCCCGTTGTGTATTATCAAATCTGTACAATACATTACGCACCGTCAATACATCAAACAAGACGCAATAATTGCAATTATGTGATTCTGGCTACATGTTTCGGCCGTGATCGGCCATCTTCAGGCCAACTAAGAACAACAATTAAGTACAGTAAAAATAGTATTTAATGGGATCCCATTTCGTTCACATTAAACCTTGGTTTATGTGAACGAAATGGCATATATATATCTGGCTACACGTTAAACCTTGGTTTATGTGAACAAAATGGGACATATATATATATTTGGCTACATGTTAAACCTTGGTTTGTGTGAACGAAATGGGATCCCAATAAGTACTATTTTTACTGTACCTTAATTGTTGTTCTTAGTTGGCCTGAAGATGGCCGGTCACGGCCGAAACATGTAGCCAAATATCACCTAATTGCAATTATTGCATCTCGTTTGATATATGTTGTGTATTGACGGTGCATAATATATTATGCAATATTGTAGTACCCTAAATGGTGCTGAAAACTGAAGACAATACACCACCAGCACTACCGTCATTCACAACACCATAAGTCGGCAGTACTTGCACACTGGATAGCTAAGCGAAGTGTCATGATTGTGGTTATTTTATTGTTAGTGTTACGAAATCAAGGTGGATGAGTTGGTTGGAGCATGTGACATGGATGAGGGTGAAGATAAACGCATACATAATTTTGTTGGGGAAATCTGAAGGAAAAGTTATATTTGGAAGTCCTGGGCATGGGGGGGGGAGATGAAGGTAAAGCAATCCCTGCAAAGGCCTGGACAGGCCCTGAGGTTTCCAAGCGGAAGAGACTCCCCAAATATCAAGACAGTCGGTACATGAATGTTGTAAGGTTGTCAGCCCTACAAACCGGTCGCCTCTACACCCCAGGAGATATTCGTGGTACTCGTTTCTTTCAGAGGCCGAGTCGACTTAAGGGCCAAATTCCAATGACACAGTCGGAAAACGAACCCGCGACCTTCCGGCTTGTAGCGCGGTGCCTCAACCAAAATCGCCACCGCGTGCCTCGTGCAGAAGGAAGACGTTACTAGATACAATAAATAAAATGTTAGTCTGTAAAGGACACGGACAAGAGGCTGGCTGTCATACAAAAGGAATTATTGCTCTCGCTTCGTACAAACGGACACCATTTTTTCACTACTTGGAAAAATTAGCTAATAACGAATAATGCTCGCTACGGGCTGGACGGTCCGGGGATCGAATTCCGCTGGGAGCGAGATTTTCCGCACCTGCCCAGACCGGTCCTGGGGCCCACCCAGCCTACTGTACAATGGGTACCGGGTCTTCCCGGGGTAAAGAGCGGCCGGAGCGTGACGCTAACCCCTCACCGCCTTCTAGTGCCGTGGTTAAGATAGAGTAGAGCTATATCTCTACTCCCCTTATAGGCCGTACGGCCTGTAGAGAGCCTCAGTGCCTGTACAGTACAGCTATAACTCTACTCCCCCTATAGCCCGTACGGCCGGTACAGAGCTTCAGTGCCCGTACAGTACAGCTATACCTCTACTCCCCCTATAGGCCGTACGGCCGGTACAGAGCCTCAGTGCCTGTACAGTACAGCTATACCTCTACTCTCCCTATGGGCCGTACGGCCTGTACAGAGCTTCAGTGCCTGTACTACGGTGCACTTTACCTTTACCTATACCTCTACTCCCCCTATAGGCCGTACGGCCTGTACAGAGCCTCAGTGCCTGTACAGTACAGCTATACCTCTACTCCCCCTATAGGCCGTACGGCCTGTACAGAGCTTCAGTGCCTGTACAGTACAGCTATACCTCTACTCCCCTTATAGGCCGTACGGCCTGTACAGAGCTTCAGTGCCTGTACAACGGTGCACATTAACTTTACCTATACCTCTACTCCCCCTATAGGGCGTACGGCCTCTACAGAGCCTCAGTGCCTGTACAGTACAGCTATATCTCTATTCCCTCAGTGCCTGTACCGTACAGCTATACCTCTACTCCCCTCAGTGCCTGTACAGTACAGCTATACCTCTACTCCCCCTATGGACCGTACGGCCTGTACAGAACCTCAGTGCCTGTACAGTAGAGCTATACCTCTACTCCCCTCA
>Ga0123352_10012599_pt1 | contig 13377 bp, 9 predicted proteins | sample TergutLab28metaG_FD_89700 | JGI IMG/M metagenome (GOLD analysis project Ga0123352, IMG submission 89700) | Labiotermes labralis P1 segment gut microbial communities from Petit-Saut dam, French Guiana - Lab288 P1 | ecosystem: Host-associated > Arthropoda: Insects > Digestive system > Gut ... | reverse complement strand
TTTTTTAAACACTTTTTACAATTGGGTTGGGTTTGGCCCCATTTTGGGGGGCCTTTGGAATTTGGGGGGGTGCCCCCCCCCCCCCAACCACGATACGCCATGGTTGGCAAGTCCCACCATGCTTTTCCCAATCGCACATAACAGCCCAGGGCTCAGTGACGTGGCCCAACTGAGCCCTGGGCTGTATATACCAAGTTGTCTTTTTCCTGACATACAGTGACCTTACGTTTTCCACTATAATCTGGAACTGCTAGAAGATAATTATATATTTTCATTCACATACTCTATAGTCTCTTCTTTTGTGCATTTACTCATATGATTCTCAGGAGTATTTGGAAAAAAAAAATGAATTAAACTCACACATAAGTGACGATAGTTATGTCTTGTCACACTGAATGAAGCCCAAATCATTCAACAGTTTAACGGGATTTGGGGTAGATTATAGTTGTTTATATTAGTATAAATGTAAACACACCTGAAACTGAGTTATACATTTGCACGACTTCCTGTCCTGTTTCGACAGCAATTACACTGTCGGTATCCTGGATAACCATAGATCGTTTAAGTGGTGGAAAACTAAATACAAACGGATGGTGTATATGTAATTAACTTTTCCGTTTTGAATACTGACTGAAGTGATTTTGAAAGCGTTAACAATTGCACATAAAATACGTTCTGGTTAGTGTATAAGAGCATCGGGCAATTTCTTGAGGCAGATTTATGACAGCATGTATTAGAGGTAACTTTTGTCAAATGCGTTATATGCGACGGTTGGCCATACTGAAGAGCAGTGCCATTGCTGCTGCATCGTCTGCGTGTCGTTGCGAGAGTAGGAATATAAAATTATTTAGTAAGACTAATCCATTTTATTTGTGTAACTTATGTATAAGTGAGTACACCAGTTCCACTCTAAGGTTTAAGTCGAATTGCTTTGTGTGTAATATACTTTACATACATAATTCATGACCATATATATATATATATATATATACACACAATAGTTTTGTGTACACACACTACATGCACACCGCCATATCACTAATGTAAGAATTGGAAGGTATCATCGATATCAGTGCTATGGTGAATTATGCAATGTGGAAGTTCTGTTAAGGAGGGGGTTGGTGTGTCTTGAATGTGCTCTCTCTCTCTTTATAAGAACTCTTGACATTGCGATTTGATACAGCTCTGTATTAAATTTCTTTACTGCCTCTGCTACCACCCAACTAAGTAGTTGTGGTTTGTGGTTGGTTATCTCTGCTGCTGCCAATGCAAATGTCCAATCCGATTTAAATAAACAGGTTGGACTTTGGTGACATTGGTGGGAGTGGGGGATCTGGCCCCCAGTGAAGGCAACCTCTTATTCACCGAGGATCTGGTGGAGTTGTGTTGTGGCAAGGAACAAGATAGAAGCAAGTAGTTTGCAGACATATTTTGTTTTGTGTAACCACAAAAGGCATATTGTATTTCTTGTGATTGTCAAAGTTTCTTAGACATTAAGTTTTGTGAAAAATACATATTCTGCAGTGTACTTGCTACCAGTAGACTCAGCTGTGGTTCCTTACAGTTCCAACATGTTACATTATATTCTTAATATTTAATCTGAGTACGTGGGTTGTGTGTGGTGAGCTTCAGTCATAATGATAACTAAGACTGTATTGGTCAAAACAGAGACTCTAAAATCTTCCACGAGTCCAAAAAAAGGACTTTTTTACCATGCAGCTAGAACCAGTAAGTTTATAGAAACCAAAGGGGTTAATTCCCACAGTTAAATGAAATACAGATACCCAAAAGAGTAAGTGCTAACATGTGAGCTGGTGGCGTGTGTGTCGTTCCAGTTTCAGTGGACATCAGTATATCTGGTGTATCATAAGAATTTCATACTAGTACCAACATGCAGGCGTACACTTTTCATGGATGTGTAAGTGTGAGTAGCAGTGCAGTGTGCTGATATGTTTACAGCCATGCAGAGGTTTCTATTAAATTTGTTCAGCCATTTCAGTTTTGATTTTGATTTGACAATTTTAATATTCATTAGTATGTGAAGATTTACTTTTGTTTGTATGTGTATTATGATTGAAACTTTCTGAACCTCAGTTTCATTGCATCAGAAAGTGGTTATAGGGAACACTGAAACACATCCTTGAATATGTCAAAGTTTTATCTCTTAAGGCCTGTGGCATATGAGGTAAATGAAGAAAAGCAACACTGTGTGTACTTTTATGAACTTGTATGATTGAAAGTCAGCCATACTCTCTCCGAGACACATGTGCACGTGCGCACATGCACACACACACACACACACACACACACACAAATACACTCTTGTTGATAGTAATGAAAGAGAGCTATCTGCCTGGTTCCATAAGTCTGCGCATAAATATATGTTTAATTAAAATTTAATTCAATATAATACTACATCATTTGATTAAAATTTTTATTTTTCCAGTGTCAAGATAGTTACAGGAGGGGAAATGGTCAATGACAATTATGCTGTGCATTCATTTCCATGTGGTTTTATGGAGAACAGAAGTATTCAAAATTATTTTATTCAAATGCTTGCAAACAAAAATGGCCTGTAACAGACAAGTATAAAAATAAATAAATATATAAATACATTTACAGTCAAACTCAGTTATAACATCATCGAAGGGACCAAATAAATGTATCGTTATGAACATGTGTCACTCTAAATAAGATATATGTTAAAAGTGAAAGAAAAATATTTCAAGACAAAATACAGGCCTGCAGGTGTATAACTGAATGCTAACACTGTGATCTATTTAAAAAAGCTGCAGTTAAAATTCAGAAATAAAAGTTACTCTTCTAAAATTTTGAATGTCCATGTGTGTTTATGCTAAACAATGCAGTAATTTAAAACCAAAATTTAGGAAGAACAGAAGAACAGAAGTTATCATCAGAAGCGGACTGCTCACTGGTGCATTGTCACTTCTCTCATGCTTAAACCTCTTAAGCATTGCCTCATTGACACCACTTCATTCAGGCTTTCAAAACTGCATTATTCTCAATATTTTCTGTTCAGTGGGACTAGTAATTTTGGTTCTGTTTTTCCCAAATCATTTGGATCGTAGAATTTATGAGACCAAATTCCTGACACATGTTAGCTTTCTTTTTTTCCATTTTCTATTTATCATATCACTTTAAATTTTCCTTCTTTGCTCAGAGTCATTCTTTTGTTCATCACTGTAGCCATGTTGTCACTCTACCAGATTTGATAACTGCAGGAGTAGAAAAGTAGAGGGAAACTTTATGAACAAAGTGAATTACTGTTACTGTTGTTATTTCAAGGCCTGATGTTTATGTAGCTACCAGTCAAGGACAAGGTGTTAGTTGAATTCTCAGAAAAGCCAACTTCTTGAATAATTATATTGGAACCAAAGACTAGCACTGTTGTTATATCATAGGTAGATGCTGTTATGTATGTTGTACTGAACTAGGCAGAAAAACACATGCCTTATGGGGAAATAGTTGGTACTTGATTATGTGATACTCTAATATCAAGGTGTAGCACAACTGAGGTTATTATAACTGAGTTCAACTGTAAAAAAAAAAAAAAAAAACAAACAAACAAACACACTCTAAGTCTTACTTTGTTCCATATCTGTACATGAAAGGAATATTTACAGTTATGTAGTTAAATGGCATATGCACACTTGTAAAAATATATGTTAAAGCATATTTTACCTGTGTGCATATGTTGGGTCACTATATAAGTGTAAACTGTAAATCCTTTACAAGAAGATGAATTCTTGGAAATTGTATTGAGGATAAATGTTTCATTTGAAATTATACAAGTTTATTAATTCCAGACACACTGAACTTTGGCAAGGTTAGAGAACATAGAAAGCATTGATATCCATACCATATCTTCACTTTTGAGTATAGTTGTTTTATCTCAGACTAATTTATGTGCCCTGTATTTTTTCCCCACTTCTTCTGTGACTCATCTGCATTGTTTCTTAGTCCTCGTGTTGATGTTATCATTTCTTACTTCTTAGAATGTGTATGTAAATGACATTTTAGGCTCGAAGCATGCAGTAACGTGGCCTGTTAGTCATTTCTCATTACAGTATACAATCTGGGTGCTGAAATGACATATTGTATAATCATGCAGGTCTCTGTGTTACCAGTGTTTTAGGAATCATACTTTCTACAAGAGTGCACCACTAGCAGTAAAAGAAGAGTAACCAGAAACATAAACTGGATATTTTTGTATAATTTTCATATTTTTATTATATAGGAAATCATTTTCTAAATTTTATTTTGTTTGTTCTTGGATTCTTTAATGAGGCTATTAGTTTCTCAATATATACAGTATCAGAAAGTAGGCTGTTTAGTCACAGAGGAGTGGGAAGAATTTGGAAGGTGACAGTTGTGGCCTAATATAAAGTAATGTAGAATCTCCATATGTGCCTGGAAGGACTGAGGGCAACCATGAATAACCACAATCAAGATAGCCATCTCCAGATCATGATGAGAAACCAGGATCTATAATATGAAGAACAAGTGCTGATCATTTGAATTTGATGTTTGGTATTTGTGATGTGTGGGGTCTAAAATGAATAGTCAGTAATTTTGTAGATGTACCTATGTCAGCGATAACACTAACAAGGCGCAGGATTATCACATTTCCCAAACACCTCTTCAGCACAAATGCGGTACAGTGTGGTTGGTTTAATTTTAGAGTGTAGCTGCAGCAATTTTGAAACTACAGTTTTAGTAAATTTTGTACATCTGTTGTCAACAGATAGGAAAAGTCTTCGTTTAGGATGGTTCAACAGAAACGTAAGGCATCTGATGATGGGGAAGTTAGTGAGGAACCCCGTAAATGTCCATATGCATCAAAGGATACATCGCTAAGCACTCTGTCTTCAAGTACTAACTGTAATTCTCCAAGTGGTCCTCCAGTTTTATCTGCCAAAGGAACAAACTCATGTGATACTTCAGCTTTAAGATTAAAACAGGACACAAAATGTGAAGTACAGAGTGAAAATGAAGAAACAGGGGAGGTAGAGGAAGATGTTACAATGGATGTAGATGAAAGCCAAGCACTGAGAGAGTTCGATGTTCTTGATGAAGAAGACTATGATCAAGATTCGGATAATCAATCAGAGGAGAGCTTTGATTCTGATGTTCCAGATGAAGAAATTGAGGCTATGCTGGAGGAAGGTATGATTGATATTCATTCAACAAAGTTACATCTTTCTGTAATAATATGTAATATCATGGTTGGTGCCATTTTTCATTCCGGGTTCTGGTGATAACTCCTTTCTGTAGTACATGCCTTTAAACTTTTACAGTGACAAAATTCTGTTTGATCTGCTTGGGCTGACAGTTTGAATAGTTGAAGATTCAAATATTGTGGGATATAATGCTTTGTTGTTAGGTATGTGGTTCCAGAGGTTGCAGAGGATCATTATGCGAACATTGTCAGGGTCAAGCAGTCCAGTTTGACCATGAAGGTGAAGGCATGACAATCTTTTGAAATGTCTGCAGATACCCACCCAAAAGATACAGTGTCATATCCCATATGACTTGCATCTTCAAAAACACAGCTGTGAGAACCACAAATCTGATACAGGAGTAGATCAAACTGCCAGGATGTTGTGTCAGAAGTACTGCAGGCAATGAACTGTGCCCAACATGATGTTAGTGTAATATACATTGATGTTCCAGCAAATGTTAAAGAAGCTATGGTCTGTAACAAATTGTTTAATTGGTTATATGTGCTGGAATACTGTATAGAGAAAATGTAACTAGGCAGTCTTGTTAAAACTTCCAGTTCTTTCTGTTTCTTCTTGTAGGTTTGCCTGAGGAATTTAAGGGCAGAAGGAGAAAAAGTTTTGGTCAGAAGGATGGTGATGAGGCAAGTTCACGGTATGAAGAAAAGGAGAAGATTGTGTTGGAAGGTATTTTGTTTAGTTTCTTTGTGCATTCCTATTTTGTTTAGTTTCTTTATGCTGTCCCTTTATTTTAGTTTCCTTGTACTCTTCCATTTTGTTTTGTTTCCTTGTGGTCTGCAATTGTGTCTTTGTGCTGGCAGAATGAGACTGGCCATGTGCTGTCAGCAGTAGGGACATGAAGCCCTCTAGCTGTCCTGCAGTGTCTGATCATGTCAGCTATAACTCACTGATGATCAGGGTAGTTCTGCATTCCTTTCGGTAGACATCTAGAATATATTACTTTGATTTCTGTGCCACGAGAGCTTCTTACTTTTTGTTCCTCTCACTATTCTTATAATAAAATCAACTAGATGCACTAATTTTTGGAATAAAACTCTGCATGTTTCAGACAGTTCCTCACAAGCTGTCAGCAAACCTGTATGACATATACCACTGCTGTGTGTACAGTGAATAACTCCTGATGATGGACAGAGGAACTATCCGAAACATATAGATTTTTAAAGTGAAATGCCAACTTGATGCAGCTAGGTAATTTTATTGATGTATTCTTAGCTCGACATGTTTCGGGTACATACGCCCATCATCAGGAACATTAGATGTTGAGTTGCAGCATATGGTTTTCTGCACTGAGTTTTTGGATGGGTGGTGGTCTTGAGAGCCACTGCGTAGGTCGTTGTGTACGGTGCGGGTGGTGTCGTGCGACATGAGGAAGATGCACAGTCAAACAACCCTCAATGTAGAGTTTTATTCCAAAAATAAATTTGAGAAATTAGTGCATGTAGTTGGTTTTATTATAAGAATTTATCACAATGCACGGTCACCTGAATGCCAAATTCCTCTCTCTACTTGAAGACAGTATATCAAGCTGACATGGCATATGGGTGAGAGGTTGTGTTTGGAACTCCAGTTTGAAGTTTGCTTATTTGTTTATGACATTCATACCTTATTGCCCTTAACCATTTGGCACCTGTTTTGAGGTATGATTGTAACAGACCGTGATGCTCACAATGCTGCCAATGGGTGTAGCTGATGGCCTATCATGGCCTTTATTATTTATATTGTTTTCTGTTACACATCATACCAGGCTTTTAATTGTGACACTAAAGGGTTAGTATCAATTAACATTTAATGTTGAATTTATATTAATCAGGTTTGTTCACAAGGCAGAAATGTTTTTGCAGGTGTTTTGGTGACACATGTCTGGTAAGCTGTGTATAAGTTTTGTTATTAATTTTAAAATCAATTTGTGAACACACACTTGATTGTTGGTTTGCAGCTGCTGTGTTGACATGTATTGATGAAACTGCAAATTATGATGCTGGAAAAGTGGGTTAGATAATTGCTTTGGCACTCCTGAATGTGAACATCGTATTGTTTAATGGTGTCTTAATATTTTCTTGCTATTTTTTTTTTTACTGAAAGTAAGCAGTATGGAAGTGAATTAAAGAACTTCCCTGTTGAAAGAGGGTTATGTATTTTTTGACAGAAATAGGACACAATCACTTTGATGTTTTACCGGAAGGCTGGGTTCAGGTGACGCACAACAGTGGGATGCCGCTCTACCTCCACAAACAGACTCGAGTCTGCACTCTCTCACAGCCATATTTCCTTGGGCCTGGTAGTGCCAGGGTAAGTGTGATGCTTCAAAATATGCAAGTATGAGCGTGTGACAGGCTCTGTTCCTGTTGTCATATTAGGCTCTATATAGTATCTTTTGAAATGACATGCTTGAATGTTGGAACCTGCTTGTGCTGCTCCCTAGTTTAAGGTTTACCCCTTTTTTTGCACATTTCATTGTATTGTTTCAAAGTAATGAATCTAATTTTTAAGTTTCTTCTGTTTAAGATTGTCACCAGCTTTTAGTTTAGATCTGCCATGCCCCCAGAAAACATTTTTATCAAGTAATAATACATATCAAGGATTTTAGATGAAGATGGGTCTGAGTTGCACTGTATCTGTATAATATGATAATGAATTTGTGATGCAGAAATAGTTTTTTTTTTTAATAGAAACATGAAGTACCTCTAAGCGCAATCCCATGCCTGCAATACAGGCGAGCTCTAGAGACTGAAGCAATAAAAAGCAAACAGCAAGTGCCTACTGCCAGTTCTGAAGCAGCAGGAAGCAGTGTTGCAAACGGTAAGCAAGAAGAAGTATTCCTTATAATAAAACGAACTAGATGCACTAATTTCTCAAATTTACTTTTGGAATAAAACTCTACATGTTTTGGACAGTTCCTCTTTCTATCATCAGGAGTTTTTCACTGTACTTGCAGCAATGGTATATGTCATACAGGTTTGCTGACAGCTTGCAAAACCTGTATGACATATACCATTGCTGCGCATACTATAAAAAAACTCCTGATGATAGACAGAGGAACTGTCCAAAACATGTAGAGTTGGTTATTCCAAAAGTAAATTTGAGAAATTAGTGCATCTAGTTGGTTTTATTATAAGAATTTATCACGATGCACGGTCACCTGAACGTCAAAGAAGTATTCCGTTCAGTGATATAGTATGTGTAACTTAAACACGGAAAAACCATAACTTCATCAGCATCATTTACTGGGTGTAGAAATATTATATAACATGGCATTGTTGTGTATGTTCTAATATTAAATGTTTTTGTAATTTTTGCTCTGGAGGTCAGTGTGAACATTGTACTTGAGCATAGATACACACATTGCTGAAATGGATGTATTAATAGTAACATACTGCATAGCAGTTATTCTGCCTGGTATCATTCACAGTAACTTACTTTTAGCAGTGTAAACATTTTCGTCAGTCACTGCTTTACTGTTTGTTTCAAAGAAATGACATGAGGTATGTGTGATTTCAGGCTTCTGCTGCAAAGTAGATGAGAACTGTTTTTTTGGGCTGTTACATAGCACATATTGGTAATTACATAGTGATTCTTAACACTGTTCATTACAATCAGAAGATTGGAGCCCTCCTAAAGGACCCAGCTTAGAGGAGGTGGTCCAAGGACCCAACAGAAATGGTTGAACATAAAATGTCACTTCTGCTTAAGAAGTCAACATTTGTAGAAGAGGTTTGCAAATGTGCGGGCACAAGACTTTTGAGGCTGTATGGACTCTAAGATTCATAATGAGGGCATCCATCTAAGGCCTATTCTAAGCAACGCTGGACCTACAAGCTGTCCAAGTATCTGGCAGGTATACGCAGTCCACTTGTGGGGCTCTCTTTAAACCAGGTGATGAACTCCATTGAGTTTGTTCACAGTTTGGGTTCTTTACAAGTCAGATTGGAGGATCGGAGGATCTGATGGTCAGTTTCAGGGGGCATCCCTGTTCACCAAAGTGCCTATTGTTGAGTCCCTAAATCTCCTTACCAAACATTTTAGTGAAAACATTCTGGCCTTATTTAGGCGTGTCCTCACTTCTACATCTCTGTTGGTGGGCAATTCTACAAGCAGACTGATGGAATGGCTAAGAGGGCTCCTCGATTTGTCTTGTCATTGCTGACTTCTTTATAGAGTAGTTTGAGGAGAGGGCCTAAGCACCAGCAACTTACAAACCGCTGTGCTGGATCCGTTACGTCAATTTCAATTTTGTCCTCTTGCCACGTGGAATAGAGAAGTTAGACAAGTTTCTTGACCATCTGAATGGCCTTCACAGGAATATACAATTCACCACAGAGATGGAGAGGGTTGGCCACCTCCCTTTTCTTGACATTGACATCTGCTTGCTGGGTCATAAGGTCTTCTGAAAACCTACCCACACAAAACTCTCCCTGAGTGCTGGATCATGTCTCATCCTTCCAACATACAAGCCGTTCTTACAGCCTTGTTGCACAGGGTGGGGGCTGTGTGTGACAAGAGGAGCCTTCATGATGATTTGGAGTTTCTTGAGACCACTTTCGGGGAAAATGAGTATAGGCTTAAGCAGAAACGATGTGCCTTCAACCTGGCGGTTATAACACTAAAACCAAAAGACAAGCCCACCTGAGTTGCTCTTCTTCCATTTGTCCAGATGACATACAGCTGCCTCACCAAATGTTGGCCAAACACAGCATCAAGAGTGTTGGCCTGCTGCCTAGGAAGATCTCCATCTTGCTTCGTCCAATGAAGGACGACCTGGGACTGAGGACTCCTAGGGTATACAGCTTACCGTGCGAGTGTTGTCAGGTGTACATCGGACAGACTGTACGATCTATAGAGACCAGAATAAAGGAGCAGCACTGACACATACAGCTTGGACATCCAGACAAATTGGCAGGGACGGAACATGGGTTCAACCATGATCACCTCATAAAATTTCAAGACACCTGAATCCTCTCTACTGTATTCAGTTACATGGTCTGACTTATCAGGGAGTTGACTGAGTTGGTGTTCGACCTTAACATTATGAACAGGGAGGTTGGCCTGAATCTGAGTGAGGTATGAAAACCTCTCATTTGCCTCCTTAGAGAAAGTAGACGGCCCTCTCAGTAGTGGTGAATGGTTTATGGCCCTTTTGATGTCCACACTCTCATTCCTCCTCTCCCATGCTCTAATGGTGGTTCCATGCCCCAACACTGCTCTCCTGTGGAGCCCTTGCTGTATCTACATACCCACATCTTCCATCTTGGCCTTGGGCAGCTTTCCACTCTCTTTTTATCCACCATCTGCCTTTCTTCTCCATTTTCACCTCTATTCCTACTATCATTCTTTGTTTCTGCCTTTTTCATTTAATTATTTACCAACTTCTTCTATGCTTCCTCATTTTCTTTGTTTCCTTTTATTTCATGTACATGCTTTTCCTGGTGTCCCCATCCCATGCTTGTCAGCGGCTTCTCTTCCTAGGCCATTTCACCTCAATGTAGCACTAAGCTACTACACTTTCCTCCCTCCCTCCATCTTATTTTTATTTATTTATTTATTGTTTTAATCTTCCATTTCCCTTCCTCTTTTGCTTTTCCTTTCCTACCTTTTATTTCATATACAGTGTCCCAGGAGTTCAGGTCAGTATTTCAGGATTTAATTCCAGAGCACATGCTGAGTCAGAAACATCATATACACTTGGGTCCAATTTGCAACAGTTGAGGAGTTCAGTGCTATTAAAGTACAATAAATAAATTAGACAGGAAAGAGGAACATTGTGCATTTATTGAGATATGCTGTTAAATGTACAGTTACTGATTCGCTGTTAAACACTCAAGCAGGTAGTCTGAAGTGTCCTCCATCTGCTTGGATACATTTTCTGACTCATGTGACCAGAGAACTCGTAACCTAACCAAGTACTGCAGTGTTGTTGATGTTTCTTGCAGCGCTGAGAATTTGCTGGAGTAGTTCTTCTCTCCTGTTTGCCTTATGTTCATACACCATAGATTTCATGTAACCTCACACATGGTAATCTAATGGGTTCAGATCTGGTGACCATGCTGGCCAATTCTGTGCACCGCCATGACCAATCCATTGACCTGGGAATTTATGATTCAAATACTGCCTGATGACCTGACTGAAATGAGGTGGTGCTCCATCATGCTGGTAGTATATCTGTCGTCGTGTTTGTAGAGGAACATTCTCTAAGAATGCTGGTAGTTCATCTTGCCAAAAGTTGGCATAAATATCACCTGTCAGATGTTGCGGGAAAACATATGGACCAATGAGTTGGTCACCAGTGACACCACACCACGCGTTTTCAGAAAAGCGAATTTGGTAGTTGTTTCCAACAGTTCCACGTGGATTATCACTTTCCCATAAATGGGAGTGTCTTGTATTGTTGACTCCATTACGGGTGAAATAGGCCTTGTCTGTGAACAAAATGCTACGAATCATATGGGGGTTAGAATTAATCCAATGGCACAGTTCCAATTGGCCACACATGTCTGCAGGTTTAAGATACCGGATGCGCTGGATGTGGTACAGATCAATTCCTTCTGTGTGTAATGTTCACCAGACTCTCAGAATTGAGGTCAGTACTGCAGGGATTAATAACAGAGCTAATTCTGAGTCAGAAATGTCGTACTCTATATGTACACATGGGTCTGATTTGCAACAGTTGCTGAGTTTGGAGCAGATGTGAACTGGGTGTGTGTACTCATATTACAAGGCCAGTAGTGCTTCGCATATCAAACGTAGCAGTCATTTCGTGCTGTGATAACTGTGCAGTGAGCAGTAAATGAAAATATGTCATATTCTGATGAACAATATGCAGATAGGCATTTTGCGTATGGGGTTTTGCAACGGTAACGCCACTGCTGCTGTCGAAGAATATTGGCTACGATATCCTCGACAATGAATCCCCAACAGACATGTGTTCACCAGCATCTGCGAAAAAATGATTCCTTTACAAGTGTGAACTGCTGTGCTGAATGTCAAGTACAGCGAAATGCAGAGGAAGATAAAAACATTGTTGACATGGTACAGCGAAGTCCACGCACGTGTACTTGAAAAATTTCTGCCTGCCTCTGTGTTCTGTGCATCAGAGTCTAGCAAACGCTATACACAAAAGGGGTGTATCCATACCACATCCAGCGCCTTCAGGATCTTGAACGTACGGACATGTGTAGCCAGATGGAATTGTGCTGTTGGATTAATTCTAACCCCCATATGATTCGTAACATTTTGTTCACCAACAAGGCCCATTTTACCTGTGATGGAGTCAACAATACAAGAAACTCCCATTTATGGGATGGTGATAATCCACATGGAACTGATGAAAGCAACTACCAACATTGCTTTTCTTAAATGTGTGGTGTGGTGTCATTAGTGACCAACTCATTGGTCCATACATTTTCCTGCAATGGCTGACGTGATGTTTATGCCAACGTTTTGCAAGATGAACTTCCAGCACTGTTAGATAATTTTCCTCTGCAAACACGATGATGGAAGTACTACCAGGATGATGGTGCACCATCTCATTTCAGTCACGTTGTCAGGCAGTATCTGAATCATAAATTCCCAAACCGATGGATTGGTCTTGGTGGTGCACAGAATTGGCCACTGTGGTCAGCGGATCTGAACCCATTAGATTACCATGTGTGGGGTTACATGAAAGTCATAGTGTATGCACGTAAGGTGAACACGAGAGAAGAACTACTCCAGCGTATTCTGAGCGCTGCAAGAAACATCAACAACATTGTGGTGCTTCGTAAGGTTACAAGTTCTCTGGTCACATGAGTCAGAAAATGTATCCAAGCAGATGGAGGACACTTAGAACAAGTTGCTCGATTGTTGAACGGCGAATCTGTAGCTGTACATTTAACAGCATATCTCAATAAATGCACAATGTTGCTCTTTCCTTTCTAATTTATTTACCTGTACTTTCATTTTATTACCGTGCAATGTGAGAACAATATTTATTAAGACCAACTAATTGCACATACTTGTCAAACCATTAAAATCACATTATCTGATTAAAAATGGATTTAAAATTTCTCCAACATGTTTCAATCCCTCTATGGGATCATCCTCAGGGAGCGTAAATTAGTGTAGGTATGAAGTTACTAAGACA
>Ga0123352_10012598_pt1 | contig 13379 bp, 9 predicted proteins | sample TergutLab28metaG_FD_89700 | JGI IMG/M metagenome (GOLD analysis project Ga0123352, IMG submission 89700) | Labiotermes labralis P1 segment gut microbial communities from Petit-Saut dam, French Guiana - Lab288 P1 | ecosystem: Host-associated > Arthropoda: Insects > Digestive system > Gut ... | reverse complement strand
CCCTTCTAGTGCCGCGGTCATGGAAGAGTAGAGCTATACCTCTACCCACCCTCTGGCCACACCGGGCCTGTAACGGGATCACTGTACCTCTACCTCTTATTTTGCGACGAAGCTACACAGGTGGATAACAACCGTCAATCGCATATTCTTGTGTATACTGTAAGGCTTCAATGCGACACGTTTCGGCTCAACAAGGACCCACCATCAGGCAATTCCTCTCTACCTATGGCGCAACAGCCCCTAATAAGCCAGGGCCTCCTCATTATCGAGGCTTAACGATCACACTCCGAAGCACCACAGTCGGTAGGACTCCTCTGGACGAGTGATCGACCCGTCGCAGAGACCTCCACTTGACAATACACAACATTCACAAGATACAAACATCCATGCCCCCGGCGGGATTCGAACCCACAATCCCAGCAAGCGAGCAGCCGCAGACCTACGCCTTAGACCGCGCGGCCGCTGGGGTGGTCTTCAGGGAAATAAGACACTAAATCATTATTATTATTATTATTATTATTATTATTATTGCGTAGTTAGTGTATCCTAATACTATTATACATCTTTCGTGTATATTGGTTAGACTCTGACACAGCTCGCTGGAGAATTTATAATATTCCCTCTGTTTACTGACATTCAGTTGAACCCACGCGACTGAAGACAGAGATCCAGGCACGTGGCGGTCTGTTCGCTTTCTTGTTGAATAATCGAATGCGGAATCTTCACGGGAGTGAATGCCAGCACAAGACATCCTATAGTTCTTAGGCGGAATTGAACTCTGGTACTTCCAGTCCGTAGACCATACTATTATAACTATTGCCAAAGTACTGGATATCAGAAATTCTGGCAGCGGTGGCTCAGACATTTCAAGGCCTACATATTTTGTCGACTCATAAAAAGTTACCACTTTCCGAAGAATGGTTGCCCGTACATGTTTAGGGTCAAGCAGTCCGAACGGAAACGTGTCGGTGACATGTAACCAGCCGACACAAGTTCGCATTACACAGGACGTGAATTTTGTGTTTAGATATTCATTACAAGATGGACAAAATGTCTAGCGCATAAGGCAGAACGCGAAGTAAGTGCAAAAATTCATTCGGAAAACCTAATAGACGATAAAACTGTAGGAATATAATAGTCTTAATGAAATAATGTGTGAGGGTGAGTTGGATTTACCTGATTCTTAGTGTACAGTGCCGGTTTTTTTTAATAACAACAGTGAATTTTAATGTCCCATCATAAATGGAAAATGTCTACCCAGCTGAAACGACTTTTCCAGAAAGACTACAATCCACAGAGTCTTCTTAGTTACATATATTTATTTATAAAAGGTACAGGTACAGTGATCCCGTTACAGGCCCGGTGTGGCCCAGAGGGTGGGTAGAGGTATAGCTCTACTCTTCCATGAAGGCAGCACTAGAAGGGGGTGAATGGTCAGCAGCACGCCCCGGCCGCACTTTGCCCCCGGGAAAGAGCCGGTACCCATTTTACAGGAGGCTGGGTGGGCCCCAGGGCCGGTCTGGACGGGCGGAAAAACTCGTCCCCACCGGGATTCGATCCCGGACCGTCCAACCAGTAGCTCAGTCGCTATACCGACTGAGCTACCCGGCCCACTATATTTATTTGTAGTTATCTTAAAATGTACAGGTAAAGGTAAAGATATCTCTGTACAGACCCATAGGGCGCCCAGAATTTCTACACGATCGGCACATGCAATTGACAATTTTGTCAGTCCCACACACCGGCCGGCTTTACCCCCCAGGAGATATTCCTGGTACTCATCTCTGTTAGAGACCGGGTCGACCACAGGCCCATAGTGCTGTCGGAAAGTTTAAGTCAATGAAAAATTGCAATGACACCATCGGGAATAGAACACGCGACCTTCCGGGATTTTAACGCAGTGTCTCAACCGACTACACAATCTCAGGTGCAGTAAATATCAGAATTCTATGTCACAAAGTTTTCCCCTTTTATGCCGTCAGCCACACTTCGCGTACAAAAGCAATCATCATCACATATCTCAGTCACTAGTCAATGAATTAGTGACTGCCGGTAAATACGTACACAAGTTCCCGAAACACTAAAAATCAAAGCAATTCACCTACTATGTTTATTTATGTGTTTCTCTATAATTTGCACAATAAACAGCTGTTACTTCCTTATAATGCAGTAACTGACTGGGTCTTTATAATGTAGATGTATTGTGTTCTCTGTCAGAGAGGAACAGAATTTTTATATGTAATTGAATTGAACTTCAGTCAACAAAGGGTTAATTTTCACTACTCATACAATGCCGCCTAAACTCCCCTAGCCAGCATGAGAAACGTAAACCCTCCGAAGACGACCCACGGCAGTTTATCTATATGAAACTCCAAATGGTTTCGTCCGCTGATTGCAGAGGCGACTGGCTGTCGTATTTCCCCATTTTATTGTTGTTATTAATTTTTTTCTCTCCTGGCTACGTATTGTTGTTTGATGGCCTGAAGAATTACAATAAAGGATCTTTCTGAATACTCAACTTAATAAAAGATACCTGGAATCTTGGTATAGTAACTTGGAGAGTATCCTGAATTCATGGCTAAGAAGCGTAAGCATGTCCAGCTCGTTTTCAAATAGAATGTTTCCGCAGTAGATTTTAATAAATTTGCATTATGGATGAAACTTACTGCCACAGCAGTAAACCTGCAGTTACTCTCCGAATGAACTAGTGTCAGGATTACGTCTCGCAAGAAGTGATGTTTTAGGCAGTTACTACCTCAAAAGTTAGACAGGTATTATTAAGGTAGTTCTTGTATTAAAATTGAAAATAATTACGGTATGTAGTTCTAACGTTTCTTCTCTTCCTGTGGTGTTGCGGCCCAACGCGGGCCATGGCCTCCTCATTCTTAAGGTTTCGAGATCACACACAACGACGCATCACATTCGGTAGGACTCCTCTGGACGAGTGATCAGCTCGTCGCAGAGACCTCTACCTGACAACACACAACACTCACAACAGACAAACATCCATGACCCCGGAGGGATTTGAACCCAAAATCTCAGCAAGCGAGCGGCCGCAGACCTAAGCCTCAGACCGCGCGGCCACTGGGACCGGCAGGTGTAACGTTAGTGACTAATAATTTACTGTAACTTAATTAAATAAGTTCTGCTGATCTTAATATTACAGACTCTATAATTTATAATCCTTCAGAACCCTGACTTCACCACGCCAACAGTATATGCTTTAATAATGTTGAGATCTGTTCGGTAATCGTTCTGCGGAGAAATTTCAATAAGACACAGCTTCAAAATAGCCACTGATTAGCCATTTAGGATCACAAAACTGAGGGTCAATACTGTGGGTGAAATGAGGGCTGTAGTGAGGTTGAGAAATGCACATAAAATTTTAGTCGAAAAATCTGCAGAGATTTATACCCTAGTGGCAAAGTCCTAAGACAACAAGCTGCCATGTTATACCGGGTGTTAAGGAAGTGGGGTGTGAGGTGTTTGACTGGGTTTAACAGGCACGTTACAAGGGAGGGTGGGGGCTCCTCTGCACACACCAGTAAACCTGTCTGATCCAAGCAGCCTGGATATTGCTTAACTTGCTGGTAGAGTGCGAATTTCTGAAGAAGCACCCTGTACTATGAAGTTAACCACTAAGCAGCATAAATGTGTTCTTCGGAAGAAAGTGATGTCTTTTCTTAGGCTACAAATTTGTTTCAGGACGCTTTGCCGTGTGACTGTAGCTGCCAAACGACCACTAATGAGCAACCCTAAAACAGTCTCTTCGTGCTGGGGCTTGAGCCTAGGATGATCAGCCTTCTAATATAGGCAATCATACTAATCATACTAATAAATTACTTTGTTTCTTACTTTGTTATTGGTTTTCTTAATTATAATTTCACTGTCCCAGACAGCGAAATGACAAATGATGGAAAGTTTGTAAGGAATGAATTGGAAAAAATGTGGTTTTTTAAAGGAGGTATTAGGGTATGTGTCTGGGGGGAAGAAAGGAACCGTGAAAAAACGGCATCAGGTCAAAATTTCATCCCGCGCACCCCCGAACACAAAATAGGAATGTTAATCTCGACGGCAATTTGCTGCAGGAGTACATTCTTTTATGAAACTATTAAGAATTTATTATCCTGGTGGAGGAGCCAATGGATTGTGATAAAGCTATATTGGCTAATAAAATTGACATCTGGCCATATTTATTGATCTAACGAGAAACTAAGCTTATCTATGGGCATAAAAAATCTCAGACTTTTAGGGCTCTGACGACGGGCTGTGACGAAAACGACAGCGAGGGAAAAGTCTACACACGATCTGCTACCGCTAACTGAAGTCAGAATTATACCAATCCAGACAAAGTTAAAGTTTTACTATTTTTCTCACTCAGAATTCCGAGAAAGCCGCAATCCACTATCATCTTGGTGTTATAATTTTAAACCTCATTATAAAATTATAATTTTTTTTTATTATTACACACAAAGTCCGGAATCGAATCCCGATTGGGGCGAGAATTTCCGCAACTGTCCCTTCCGGCCCTGGGGCTCACCCAGCCTCCAATACAAAGCGTACCGGGTCCTTGACCAACAAACCCTCTAGCGCCGAGGTTAACAAAAGAGTACAGCTGTACCTCTGCTCCCCTTCATGTTCTGTTCTAGGGTGAACTTTGCCTGCTTTATTATTAAACAAAATAACTGATTTATTGCCTTTTTGAGTCGGAAAAGGGATCAGGTTTTTGAGAAAGTTGAATTTGTCTATGATCTTTACAAACACGCTACTAAGAACTATATGACAGTAGCAACAAAATGCCACTCGTTCACAACCACAGACCTAGATCGTGGTGAGTGACCAATTTCACGCTCCGACCGTTTTATTCCTGAAAATACTTCCGAGTATCACCTGAAGAGGTGGCTAGATAGACGTCGGGACGAACAGCAGACCCAGTCGCCACCTGGCTGAGCACCCACTGCCCAGTCTCCACGGTTTAATGACAGTCGTCGCGAGTTATCATTTCCTTATCTGTTAGTTTCCTTGCCAAAAGTTCAAAGACCTCACAGACCTTTCCTCACAATCGTACAAAGACTGCTCCTCACACACGATAAACGAGTTGTCGTCACTTGATTTGCTGTTGAGTGACAAAGATTGACAAACATGCAAGGCATTAATATTTGTTACGCAGCCAACACAATCCGGCCCACAACAAATGTAAACTAGTGACGTTACGCCGCTGAATTTGGATGGAGGGGGAGGGGCAAGCTTATCATAACTCGTTACGGGATAAACGGAAATAATTCATAGGGCCTGCGTAAGGTAAGTTACAGGCAGTCTTTAAACCTCTACTCAAAGCGTACAGAATGTAAGACAAAATTCACAATCTAAGGCGTATATCATCACGCAACTTCCAAAAATATCACTATACGAGTAAACCTGTCGGAGGTTTCAAACATACTTCGCTCTACACTAGTTAGACTTTCAACATATTGGTGTGCTGTCTAGTCCTGGATTTTTAAATGATTTATTTAGCGGTGCCTTTACATATCTAGACTGCGCAGAATCAATGCTGGATAAATTAATGCGAATATAGTGTAAGGATAACTGACAGACAAAAGGAAGTACTGGAGAAAAACCTGTCCCAGTTTCACTTCCATCCCCAGTCGCACAGGATCTGCTCTGAAATATTAATACCTTCATGTTTGATAGGAAAAGTTAAGGTACGCCCTAGGAGTGGCCGTGGAAGCCCAGAAGGGGAGTAGAGGTATAGAAGTATTCTTTTTTTTTTAATCTCGGTCCTAGATGGGTATGGATGATCAACGCCACGCCTTGACCTCTTTACCTCAAGGAATAGCCCGGTACCAATTGTGAGGGAGGCTGGGTGGATTCCAGGGGCGGTCTGGACGGGTGCGGAAAATATCTTTCCCATCGGGATTTGATTCCTGGATCGTCCAGCCCGTAGCGATTTCCTATCCAGGTTTATTCATATTTGATAGACACAACTTAAATTCGAAATCCACATGATATAATTTATGTAAAGAACGCTTCATCCGATATCCCTCCCTAGGCAGAAATCGGAACAACGTCTATAAAATAGAGCTCTTTTTTTTTGAAAATTTGGGCATCAGTGTCGCCCAACCTAGCAAAAACGCTTTCATCTCTTGTTGGGAAAGCATGCTCATATTCTGTCCTATGAGAAGCTACAGGAAAGCATCGTACATTCTTATAGCCGGAGTGTGTCAGATCCGTTTCAACAACAGTCTGTCATTTGTAATGTTTTATTGACCGTGCAATGTGATATATCCGTATAATATGAACCAACAAGATCCACTATTTTCTATTAATTTATTGCAATAATAAGCCTCTACATGTTTCGAGCAGACTTGTTGCTCATCATCCGGAGGATCAACTCTGTATAAACAGCAAATATTATCATCATGGCTGTACCATTTGTTGTTTATACAGAGTTGATCTTTGTGATGAGCATAAATTCTGCTCGAAACATGTAGAGGCTTATTATTGCAATAAATTAATAGAAAAAAAGTGCGTCTTGTTGGTTCATATTATACGAATCGTCTCTCAACTAGGCCTCAAAACTAACAGTAATTTACTAAATGAAAAATGTAAATATCGTAACGTATAGAAGACAACAAAGGCTAAACTATTTTGCTAAGAAAATATATCCTAAGGCAAATCCCGCATAAAGATATCATAAAGTTTTAGACCTTGTGTATTATATACTGATGTGGAAAAATAAAATGTTTTTTTTTCGGGAACACTCACAATCACACAAAGTAATTAAACAACATTTGAAACAAGTAATGTTTAAATGGCAACTGACAATTGCTTTCTCCAGTGTGTTTATGTGTGCCCCTGCTAAGGCGTCTTAGAACCGAAATGCGTCCAGCTAATTTGAGAAATAAGATTACACAAACTTTTATAGTGGTGTTAAGATATTATTAGAAAAGCTACATATTTTAAACTTGACTGAATTTAGCAATGTTGATTTATAAATATAATGGTGGGATAGCTGACTTATTTTTCTTTAAAATTTCATCATATAATGTGAATTCTAATGAATAAAACAGAGAACGGTGTCCTATACACAGTGTCAGAGAGCAAGTGGATAGAAAACATAGTTCCTGTAACAGAAAGAGTCAAGTTGTTGGTAAAGTATTTCTTACCGTCCAAGAAGACTTTGCGGATGTGACAACAGAATATGCTACTGTCCGTACTTATAAACAGACGTTACGATACAAATGTGACAACAGAATATGCTACTCAAAGTACCCATATAATGCCTTTCATTTAGATAGTGGTAACAGAAACGCCTTACTTTTGCGAATAATTCAGGATACTGGTTTGGATGACAAGTTCAGAAAAATACAAGAATAAATACAAAAGAATCTTCAAAAAAAAATATGAAAAATAAAACAAGAGATAACATAGTTTCCATTTTTCAAAGTTACCAACGCAGGATATCTCCAACGATATAGCTGTATCTCAATTTTATGTTTATTGGACCGTGCATCATTGTGATAGTTGAAGAATAAGAGACCAACTTGATGTCACTTGCTATTTTATTTCACTTCTAATGTGCTCAACATGTTTCGGACATTAATATATCCATCACCAGGAGCTTGCGACTATTCTGTTGAATCACCACATTGGTCGTAATGTTCTTGGTTCGATGTGTGTTGGAGATTTGGTGTGGTTGAGTTTGAGTGGTATCATTACGACCAATGTGGTGATTCAACAGAATAGTCGCAAGCTCCTGGTGATGGATATATTAATGTCCGAAACATGTTCAGCACATTAGAAGTGAAATAAAATAGCAAGTGACATCAAGTATCTCAATTTGTTTAAATATTTGTAAGACACAACGGTTGGTCATCATGAATTGTTTTCCAGAGCACAACGGTAAAAGGAATTACAATTACAGCACAATGTGTGAATGGTACATTAACAAAATGAAAATCTGATTTATTCAAAGTGTTACTTACTGATTGTAACATTAGTTCACTCGAGCAATGAAGTCTAAATTTCGAATCCAATTTGCGACGAAATTAGTTGTCCGGAGTTCTGTACAGTGTCATATAAGAGTAGACGATTTGACGTGTTCTGATTTTCTGTCAGATATTTTGACTCCTTTCCACAGACAAGGATTATAACATGTTTCCATTAGAAGACACAAAGTCTGGAATCGAAAGAATAAAAATGAGTTACTCTAATCAAATGATAGTATTTTGTGATCCTCCTTTCCCTCATTTCACTTCTGTTTCAGTACAAATCTTACTTACAATAGGCATACGTATTCTCTGCTTCTAATTATATGGTCGTATGTGACCTGTGTGTTTCCACTATAAACACAGGACTTTCGAAAAAAAATTACTGAATATAAAACGTGTGTTTGATTATTTTACAACTTCTTATAATAAAACAACTAGACGCACTAATTTCTCAAATTTATTTTTGGAATAAAACTCTTCATGTTCGGACAGTTCCTCTGTCCATCATCAGGAGTTTTTCACTGTACACAGAGCAATGGTATATGTCATACAGGTTTGCTGACAGCTTGCGAGCAGGATCAGGACGAACTCCTGCTCGCAAGCTGTCAGCAAACCTGTATGACATATACCATTGCTCTGTGTACAGTGAGAAACTCCTGATGATGGAGAGGGGAACTGTCCGAACATGTAGAGTTTTATTCCAAAAATAAATTTGAGAAATTAGTGGATCTAGTTGGTTCAGTATAAGAATTTATCACGATGCACGGTTACCTGAAAGTCAAATATTTTACAGTTTTGTCTACAATATTTCTCATTCTAAGGAGAACTGAGCGAGATATCGACATAAATGTACATAGTCTTCGTGTGAAGTACCAGTTGTTCTGGTCAGATTTCAATTAAACTTTAATTTACTCTGCAGATTTTAACTACAGTCCTCCCATTGGTAGCCGAGTTGTTCCATTCGGACGAAGCTAACAGTCGCTTCTCGCAAAGTAGCGATCGCGTCTAAAATGGATGTAGAACTGAACTGAGTTTAAGAAATTGGATATGATTTCTCTCACTCCGAATAGACACATGTCGTTGAATAAAGAGAGACCAACTTGATGTCACTTGCTTTATTATTTCATTATTTAATGTTCAACGTGTTTCGGATATTAATGCATCCATCTTCAGGAGCTTGCGGCTTATTTGTTGAGTTATTTCATGGGTTGTATTGCTCTGGTTCGATGTGTGTTAGTGTTACGGTGTGGTTTGGCTGGGGTGGTGTGGTATCCGGATACAGGCTGAAGCTATGCTTCAGCTACAACCCATGTAATAACTCAACAAGTAAGTCGCAAACTCCTGAAGATGGATGTATTAACATCCGGAACATGTTGAGCATTAAATAATGAAACAATAAAGCAAGTGACATCAAGTTGGTCTCTCTTTATTGAACTATCAAGATGATGCACGGTCCAATAAACATAAGACTCAGGTCGCTGGTTCTAATCATGCCACACAGAAGCAGCAACTTCCACAATCTACGAGAAACTTTTTCACCACCTGAGCACTTACAAGCTAATTCATCATTCATCAAATCCTAGTCTGTCTTTCGACAGGTCCATAGCTTCTTCCAAAGCTCTCCACAGAGTACGAACCAATGCCTTCTCCTTCAATTTCCAGTACACTTTCGTTCTCTGAAGGTCATACAGTAGTGTTGACGTCTTCTTCTTCGTCTTCCTGTCGCTTATATCCTTCTTCTGTCTTTCCTTCAACAACGTCTTTCAGAAGACAGTTACTGTGCAATATGCGACTAGTCCAGTTAACCTTCCATCTCTTTGCTGTAAGATAATCCTTTCTTCCTTAGACCTGTATAATGCTTCCTAATGTTTCATATGATTCGTCCATATGACCTTTGCCATCGTTCTCGAGGACCGCATTTCAAAACTTTAAACTATAAGCTGTCATTCACAAACAATTCAACTTGGAAAACCGAAATGGACATGCATTGAGATAAGATGTTACATTTTTAGGGTTAGGAGGGTATGAACACGAAACATGAATGAACTGTCCAGGTAAAGTGTGTAATAAAGGACTCTGGTGTCCAGTTAACGACTTCGAAACTCCGTACTTTACCGTCATTATATTTCGTTAGTTTAAGTCACGTTTTACTTAATGTCATTTGTTAGAATTTGGTAAAAAAAATAATCCGTTGTGCCTCCCATAACGATATAGGCTACATGTCCTTAACATACTTGGAACAGATGAATGATTCTTTCGACTAGCATCCAGCTGCTTACAGGGAAGTGTTTTCGAATGCTACGATGTTTCTTTCAACAACGAAATTGAAGTAATCAATATAGAAGCGGTCCTCGTCTAAGATAAGTTTCCATCCATATATTGCCGGTAGGTACTGAAAAATATACAAATATTCAGTCAAGACAGGCGTCTGTGGACACATTAAAATCCAGAACGTGAAACAGTAAATATAATCACGTGACCGCGACATTCGGTAGGCAGGTACTCAACATAAGGTTTTCTTTTTGACATTTCTGTAATTCTTACAGTGTCTAAGTTACAAGACAAAGTTAAGGATGTCCCTGCACATCATACAGCACCAAACCATGAAGGCGTATGGGATAGTGGAGGTACAATTCAAATCATGCTTAGCTACGACAATAAAGGGAAAAGAGTGATACCACGGCCAGTTACTGCCGGCGAAAGAGGCAGTGGTATCACTCAACATGAGGATCAACAGAACCCAGAGCGGGTATGAAGGTTTTGGGAAAGAAAAAATTCTTCGATGTAACCCAGAGTGGATCTGGGTGTCTTGGAGAAGAGAAAATGCTTCGATGTAACCCAGTGTGTGTCCAGGTGTCTTGGAGAACAGAAAATTCTTCGATGTAACCCAGAGTGGTTCTGGGTGTCTTGGAGAAGATACAGTTCTTCCATGTAACCCAGAGTGGGTCTCGGTGTCGTGGAGAAGATAAATTCTTCGATGTAACCCAGAGTGGATCTGGGTGTCTTGGAGAAGAGAAAATTCTTCGATGTAACCCAGAGTGGGTCTGGATGTCTTTGGAGAAGAGAAAATTTTTCGATGTAAACCAGAGTGTGTCCAGGTGTCTTGGAGAAGAGAAAATTCTTCGATGTAACCCAGAGTGGTTCATGGTGTCCTGGAGAAGATAAATTCTTCGATGTAACCCAGTGTGTGTCCAGGTGTCTTGGAGAAGAGAAAATTCTACGATGGAACCCAGAGCGTGTATGGACGTCTTGAAGAGGCAAGAATTCTCCCACGGAACCCACAGATCTCTGGATGCCTTGGAGAAAAGAGAAGTTCCTTGTCCTGCAAGGATTCGAACCCCGATTACCAAATTGTCCACTTATCCTAGACCATATTCAACTTTAAATCCATTTTAGCCACGTTTATAATTTCACTGTTAAATTCAGCTGATTATCCATTCAGAGCACACTTTTAGCTGCCCGTTACCAAACCGGCAGTTTATCACACGTTATTACCGTTTCCGTGAGATTCTCACAAAAGTACCGATTATCTCCATAAACAATATTAGCAGACTGACCTGTCCAGCAGATGCGGACTGTACGTTCTCTGAAGTAGCAGCCCAAGATTTATATGTAACTTAACATTAATGGCTGTTTTCAATGGGCAAACATCCCACAGCCCACCTGTCTTATGTAGACACAAATACCAGATAGAATCACGAAGGATTCTTCTACCTCGCAACTAAAAAACCTCTGCTCATTGCAGGTGTCAGAGCTGACTGACGTCACATGTGGCACGTGTAAAAGGACGTGATTTACACATTAATAGACGTTATGTATGGCTGCGAACTCCGCAACACTGCAGCTAGAAATTCAGCAAATCCCTTATAAGACTGAAAGTTATTTATATCCGTGCATTAATGAACAATTCATATAATAAAAATCAACAAAAGCGCTAATGTTAAAATTGTGTTTTTTTACACACAGTCTTACAAAACTCCGACATGTTTCGATTTATCTTCGTCCTCCGCAGGGAGTCACCTAACATCAATAAAACATATACAAAACACAGATGGATTATTAAACACATTAAAATTTGTGAATAAAATGTCTGTAGATTTTATAAAATTCGTTTGTAGCAGGGTAGATAGAACTGGTCAATGAGACGCGGGGTTTGTAGATTTATAGGTTTTTGTAGTGATTCATACGATGAGGTTATCCAGTTTATGTCAGCTACCATAACAGGATACTATAATAATGAGCAGCCTCTTAATTTTTACTCTCCAAAAAAATGTTAATTTTTATGTAATGAAGGAGGATGTGATGGGCGATAAACGTAATTGATCAAAAACACCTAAAATACTGAAGTAGAAAAGCAGGGATGGATAAGCCATGAGATACAGCAACGTTGAAATAAATTCCTATGTGACGTATGCCGAGATAAAGAGGTCTGGACTTTCCTCACTCAGACTAGGATTAGATGCGGGCACTTGTGCTTAGTGCAATGAACCTCGACTTTCTTAACCAGTTGAGATCTTTTTGATTATCTGAGCAACTGTCAGCTCTTCAGAAAGGAGTGTGCTCCACAAAGTCAATAATTCTGATTAATTTGTTAGATGCAGACTTTTGAAAATTAGACAATATATATAGGAAAACTTCAAAGGAGTAAATCGGTACTTTTTGATTGGGTTTTACTGAAATTTAAAACCATCTTAAAATATTAGGTTTAGTAAATACCAACCTGATATAAATAACGCGTTCCTTCGTATTTGAATTTGTACCGAATGTATTTAAGATGACGGGCTGAAAAGAAGACCGAAATTCTGATTATTTTATGCGAAAATTTGTCAAAAAAGTAGGTGAAAAATGTAGGTGTTTGTTAATGAAACAAATGACGACGATAATTATTCTGTTTTACATAGAAGTTCTCTGCGTAATTCACAAAGCACAATTGCCGTTTAATGTAGGAATCAAACGGAACACAGGAGTACACGATGCTTACAGACTGCGGATTCCGCTAACGTTAAAATTGACGGCACAAACATAAAACAATAGTCACTGAGCTTCAAAAGGTTAATAATGAACGCTTATCACTGCTTCCTACTTGCTTCGACAACAAACAGGATCCGTGCTCACATTGCTGCTACCTAACAGTTCATCTTTGAACTGGAAGCACGACACTGAGTCACGTGTTCCATGAATCGAGCTGCCTTGTCTGGATATTCACTTGCAGCGATATCCGTGTGTACCTGAGAACCCTTGTAGGTTACAACACAGTGACTGTACTGTACTGTACATCACATACACATTGTACTGTACATCACATACACATTGTACTGTACATCACATACACATTGTACTGTATAACACATACACATTTTACTGTACATCACATACATATTGTACTGT
>Ga0123352_10012597_pt1 | contig 13379 bp, 5 predicted proteins | sample TergutLab28metaG_FD_89700 | JGI IMG/M metagenome (GOLD analysis project Ga0123352, IMG submission 89700) | Labiotermes labralis P1 segment gut microbial communities from Petit-Saut dam, French Guiana - Lab288 P1 | ecosystem: Host-associated > Arthropoda: Insects > Digestive system > Gut ... | reverse complement strand
AGCGTCCGCCACCTGTCTCTATCCTGGTCCAGCCCAATCCAGTCCATATACCCACATCCCACCTCCTGGAGATCCGTCCTAATATTATCCACCCATCTACGCCTAGGTCTCCCCAGTGGTCTCTTTCCCTCTGGTTTCCCCACCAAGAACCTATACACGCCCCTCTCCTCACCCAAACGCGCCACATGCTCAGCCCATCTAATACCTCGATCCTAGGAGAGTTAAATTGCCTTACATCAATAACAGATTTATCGACCAATATCGATTATATGAGGGTAACCAACACGGTACTGTGGTGACTACCAAAACATATACTTCACATCCTCCTGATGTGAAACATTGTATAAACCTCCGAAACAACAACGTCCGCATCTTATGGACCAGTTCTGCAATAATGCAGAAAAAATTTATAATATCTAACAATATATTATGTACAAATTTTAATGAATTAAATAATCCACTTGTATTTTTATATAGGCTTTATTGAGGTCCAGTAAACCCCTGAAGATGATAAAGATAGATTGAAACATGTCGGAGTGATGACAAATCGTGTGTAAAATATATAATTTTCACATGAGGGCTGTTGTTGATTTTATTGTATGAAATAACCTGCTCTCCCCATCCTAAACGTTCATAGACTTATGGCGTTTTTCGACACTGAACTATACTCACGTGTTTCTTTTGCACACACAGTAAATTACTTAACAAATTACATGTAGCAGAGACCTTGGAAACTTGTGGAACATGAGGTACTCGAATATGTACGAAGTGACGTGTTTAAAATAAACTGCCAAAAGCACCTACCCTTAATCAGATTAAATCAATCTATAACCTCACAGCCCGCATATATACTATGTATGTTAATATTATCCCCGTCTTCATTTAGGTCCTCAATGTTATTTTTAATATTTCGTAAGAAGATTTTGAACACATCCGTTCAACCTTATACATTACAAATTCCAGCCACTTCTTTCTCTATGATGTGTTCACTGTAATTATGTTTTAAGAGTTCGCCATTAGAAATGTTGTCTGGCTTGTTGTGTAAAACTCAATGACGTGTTGTACTGTGCCTTAAAAAAATTCTTCAATTTGCCTAATGAGAGAAGTTACTGAGAACTTGTGTTGAATTTATTGGACTTGCTCTCTCCATAAAATATTTATTAAAAATAGTGTTAGTTGTTCGGGCTTTTACAAAGTACAAATACAAGCAAAATTTTATGTTTGATTCTTGTGCTTGATTCTATAATGTGCGAGTTCTGTGTTCTACTTAATCAGCTTCAAACACAAGCTGATTTTTTCATTCATTTCCAATCCATCTTCCGATGCCGCACCAGACATTTCAGCAGGAGTACAGGTGTTTATATCCTTCTGTATCTAAGAAAGGATCAGTATTGTCTAAATCAAGTATCTTATTATAAAGTAACAGCAGGACGAGATCAGCAAAACGAGAAACGACAGATGTGCACGCCCAACACAAAATGAAAGAATATTATGTCCTACAGCAATTAAAAAATGGTAAAAATAATTCCTCAGCCAATTGCAACTTTATCATTTAAATGAACTAACATTCATACCACAAAGTAGGCGTTAACTAACGGCTTGTACCGTCTACTGATTCACCTGGTACCACTATTATAAAAGTACCAAATTTTCAATTTTCACCCATGTACCGGAAGTCCTTTGGTACTAAACATGTACATGTTAGGAAGTTTTGAGACAAATTGGAGAACAGATAGAAATAGGAATTGTTGACTATGCTGGTAGGGGCGTAAAGGAGTAAGAATATTATAGCAAATAGAATATATATACATAATTGGTGGTCTTAAAGTTAAGAGGAACAGTTGTTATGTGGAATTTGTGAAATGTTAATAAATATTTCTCTGTAGACATGTTCGTATGCCTGACACCCTAACTGGACATAACTATCAGATCTATATGCATTAGAAAGTGTTGATATTAATGCCTTAGATTTAGCGAAATATCTGTAAATCGACATCATGAATGCTATTGTGGGGAAACTTCACCAGAGTACAAACATTGCAGTCTTCACTTGATGGACAATATGAAAAATTGTTTAATTTTTAAATCAGCAATATTTTTCACAAATTGCCCTTCATAGTCATGAAGATGTCTCCACAAGAGAATATAGAAATTTTTAGCAAATTTCCCTTAACAGAGTGGCCTACAGGTGTGTAGAATTCGGAGGTGGAGTACGAAAGACACCTCCGCAAAAAAAAAGATAAGAAAAAGAAAAGAAACAAGGGACATTTCAACAAAGAGGCCCGTCTAAAATAGGCGAAACTGCAAAGCTTAAAGGTATTTAAGATGGCGGCAGGAGCTAGCTACAGAGGTTAGAGGTTTTGTTTCTTTTTATTCCTTTTTTCCCCTACCTTGTTCCTTAAGGGTTTGTATAGGCCTTACGTATGTGTGTTGGGTTTGTAGCTGTGCCGCGGGGTATTTGAAAGAACCGTTAGCTCACCTTGGCCGCTCATCCTGCTAACGTCCAATCCTGCATGTCCTAAACTCACTACACAAAGTCATCCCTCTCACTAACCACATCGAGCTTATGACCGACGAGATTCTGAAGAGAATAATCATTGTTTCTAACATTTAATACAACCCATAAAAATGCAAATAAGGAAACAATAACTCCATGATTAAGCCAGGACTCTTATTAACAATGTTTCCTTCTATACTACTTCTACGAGTGTCAGTATTTGTCACACACACACACAAGCGCGTGCGCGCACACACACACGTATATATATATATATATATATATGTGTGTGTGTGTGTGTGTGTGTGTGTGTGCGCGCGCGTGTGTGAATACATATAAGATATGTATTTTATTTCACGCATGTATTACTTCAAACCCAGATCATTTTTACACAGACCTGTACAGCTAACATAAATAATACTGTCGTTATTTTCATGCTCTCAGGCATAAAGTCATTTACAACAGAAATCCTACTACTTAATCAGACTACTTGAAATACTGCAGCTCTTTTTCAAAATTTGAGTGAAATTCTGTAAATCATAAATTCACTCTGTGAAATGATTAACTTATATTGTGCAGATGATAAATTCTCATATCCTCACACCAATACACAAGCAAATTTTCCAAAAATCTAGGAGCCACTTCAAAATTCAATGCGTCAGAATGGTGACATAACGCAAGTTCCGTACTGTACAGCCACAAATATTAGGCATCACTATTCAATATTTCTTGGCCACCACGACCTGGCGCCCGGGATTTGTACACTCCTGACTTAGAAAGCGTGAGTTTCGTTAAATGACACGTCTTCAGTAATGTCAGACCCGAACTGTAGTACAATGATTATTATCCATCAAGAAAGTTATTAGTAAACACTAAATTGCAAATAAGCGAAGTATGCAACGCTTAAGATTTAAACTGTAGTGCATATGAGCTGCTGCTGCGTGACATACTTTTGCTTTCAGGTAAACAAATTTTACCGGTTATGCTGTCAGAAACATGATGCCTACGGGAATTTTAAAGTAGCCACGAGGTTTTATTGGTTCTCCCCCAAACAGCAGATTCAAAAATAAAAAATAGGTGTGGTGCTATTACTCCGATCCCCCGTATGCGAAAAAGTGGTGCTTACTTAAAGACAGGAACAATTTCATCCTTTTCAAATGCAAATATTCCCTACTTACATTGATAGTATTTATAGCGTGATTAAATAAAATTGAAACCAAAGTTATTTGAAGACTCAAGGGATGGATATGGAGTGCTTACAAACTTTAGTCGCTGTAGAGGAGCCTACTTTGGAAACTGAAGCATGAACAAGAGTATGTGAACACGAATCTGACAGAAATGTGACATCATTTATGGGATGGATTTTATACGTTCGGTTTGTGACGTAAAATAGGGATTTTTAAACACAGCAATGAGAGCCAGTATTCCATAAAAGATTGGGGATTTTCTTCAGAAGCTGAGCAATTTAAACCAATCAAATTTTCAATATTTTAAACAGCATAATTTGTTGCTTGTTTAGCCAAATGTACTGTACAAAATATTTCTATTGCATTCTCAATTTCCATCCAAATTAAACATACAATAAAATAATATTTTTCACATTTACGACAGGGTAAATCATTTACTCAATTCGTCTAATTTACCCTACGTGTACCCAACTATACAGCTGATATACACCATCCACAAAATTATATAGGCAGCTACAATATTGTACAGCACAAACTACACTCACACATTCAAACGACGTCATATTTATAATATTAAATATGCATGAATTCTTACGTACACCGAAGTATTTAAATTACGTGAAAGTCGTGTAATTATTTTAGAAAGAAAATACTTCAAAAGTAAAAAGTTTATCCTGGATTATTTTTAAAAATTACGTTCCAAGTATTTAACTAGTTAGTACATTCTTATTATCCACATAATAATATTCAATGTTATCTTTCTTATCGGCATTATAGGCCTACCCATAAATAGTTACTTATTAACCTTTATTCTGCTAATGAGGAGAATATGGTGAGCTCCTAATAATACCAGAAAATGGCAGATGGGATTTAACTCGGCGTTTAAAGGGTTAATCCAGTATGTTAAAGCAACACAGATAGATAACATACTATTCAGGCCTATAGACCTATTGTGTGGACGGAACTACCTAAGTTCCAGTTTATCAGCGCCTGTCAGACAGTTGTTTTATTTTAATTTCATTCACAGAAACTGCACCACTAACAATAATAAGACTATATCACATTCTGTTATAAATAAATAAATATATATATAAAATCAGAAGAGGTTCTTTGTTTCCAACAGGTGACATATCCTCTATTATTATTATTATTATTATTATTATTATTATTATTTGAAAACTGTTAAATTTATAATTAGGCAATTTTCAATTTAACATAAATGTCTGTTGCTAAGCAAAACGCAATAGTGTTTATAAAACCAAATGATTTCAAAATTACTTTAAACAAAACCAATTTAGTTATTTGGGCTTATTGATTTCTGCCCACAACGGATAAAAATACAAAGACGATACATATTTAATGCACTGCAAAGGCAAATAGCACAATATTGACACACCAGTTACATTAACCGTACATGAAACCAAAATTTCAAATCACACTTCGCAACGCAACAGTAAACGAAACAAAGTAGAAAATTATATAATTGACATGGATTCACTTGGCAGCCATTTTGAATTTCTTCCCCTCCCTTCTCTCCATATCGGAAGTGACGACTGGAATAGGCCTGTCCGAGGATGCATGCTGGTGGCCAAAGCAGGTTCATCAACCGTCGTCACGTATATAACTGCCACCGAAATGAAAAACATAACAGACAGACAGACAGACAATACAGAATGTGGAAGACAGCTACAGTAACAGGAAGGAGAGCACGTTTACATAATTAGTTCTGTAGAGTACTAGACCACTCGCTAGTGAGAAAAGAAGCCAAGGTCATTTGGGAATTAAATAGGAATTAAGGCTAATGATATTCTCTACTTTGGTTTAATAGACTATAGTAAACAGTAATTATATCAAAAGTCGTTTTGGATTCCTGACCGGTTGAATGGCTTAATATACACCAATAACAAAAATGTTGCTCTCCCTCACTTTAGCGTTTATTGTTACGGCAATACTCAGTCAGTTCTAATGTTATGTATGTGTGTGTACGTAAGCTTACCTTAGACGAGGGTATGACAAGAAGAGACAAAGAAGACGAATGTAGTCTACAGCCTTATCACCTTTAGACGACAAGAAGTCTCCTAAACCGCTAAATATAATGCCCAGAACGATAATGTTTACCGCGTTAACCGGAGAGCAACCTGAATCATGTTCGCCGAAGTAGAGTGACAAATAGAACTAACTAATTATTTAAATCTTCTGAAAGTTTCATAATTGTGTGCTTTATTTGAGGTTGTTAATGGGTGGGAGAGTATTTATGATGATTTATGTGTTAGACTTTTATACGTTTTATATACATATAACTTAAAAATTATAAGAGTCAACCGGACAGTTTCGAATGTCAGACTTGCCTAATAATAATGAAATATTTTTACATTAAATAAATTGTTCATTGTCATTAGCACAGTTTACAATTATTGCACTCCAAGTGTCTTTTAGGAATAAATAAAACAATGAACATTGTAACTTAAAATGAAAGTTAAATTCCTGAAAATATTATTATAACGATAAAACATTGGGATGATGATGATGATATGATAAGCGTAATAATAATAATAATAATAATATGACACCAGACTCACATATTCGAAGGGAAGATCACCAAACCTCACCACAGATGAACCAAAAATTGTTTGTCGGAAGAAACGCAGTCGTGAGCTAAGAGTTCGTCACTACAGCAACCATATCACCACCAGTGTTTACGCCACCGAATTACTACAATATTCTTGTTTCCGTGACATTTGATTTCACACACACACATACGCGCGCGCGCGAGCGCTCACAGAATACACAATAATACTGGCACCACTAGAGATTATTTTGACAGGGATGCTGACTGCAAATGTGACATTCTGTTAGTTGCATGGAATGTTGAACCAAGTGTTGTTACAGGGGAAAGGTATGTGTGAAAGGGAAAAAGGTAAATAAATAGGGATAAAAGAGGTCTTAAAAAAAGAGGAGTGGAGTAAGAGAGTCATGCAGGCAGACATACCATGGATAATGTGGGTGGGGTGGAGGAGAGCAAGGTCTGTGCCCGACCACTGCTCGATCGATCCAGCTTTACTCCCGCCCGACCCAACTACTGTCATTTCGTTGCTACGTCACCACTTCTACACCCTCATCTTCCTTCTCCCACCATTCCTGTCGGTATAATTTAAAATTTTAAAATACAAACTACGGTCCCATGAAATCTTCTTTACTAAGTAACAGATGTCAATATAACATTGGTGCAGGATAATACGAAATTCAAAATAGGAACGATCACATAACATCTTTACTAAACATGTGATATTAATACAAAATTCTTACACAGGTTAAGTCTAAAGGTAAAGTAGGAAGACGGTCTTTGAAATCACCTGCACCAAAACACTAATACACCTGTAATACACAATTCGGCACAAGATAAATCTAGTTCTAAATAGGAACATGTCCTATGAAATCATCGTTACCAAACAAGTAATAAAGGCACGGCATTCTTGTGCAGGCTAATAGGAAAAAATTCACATATTCGCAGTATTATTCCTGAAAACCAATAAAAAATGCGCATAAAATTCAAATTATTTCTACACTTAAACAGATGGATTTCTGGATGCAAGTATGAAAGAGCAAGCAGTCTGCAATTCGGGACCTCGAAGGCTTTATTTCACATATTTCAGCTCATTTTATGGGAATTTTTAAATTGCAATTAATTTTTTGCAACAATTCGTCTGACAGAATTCCATTAAAATCACTTATAAGCTGAAAATCTAAAATCCGAAGCCTAAATTGAAATCCGAGGACGGGCTTCCTCAAAAAGAGTTTTCCAACCAATTGTTCTTTCAGCTCAAAGCACCTACTTCAGTTTCGCCTTAACCTGTTCCAAATTCTGTGAAGTAAAAGGAGTTTTCAGCTTTTACACTTCACTCCAAAATAAGAAAGAGTATTATTGTAAACGCAACGTACCAAGATTCTGGACGTTTTATATTTTTAATGTCGTAGAATAAGACTTCATTATTGCAATTTTTTCTTCCTTGTACTGATGGAGAAAAGACAGTGGTCTATTCCATGTACCAACGTGTATTGTATTTGAAGGCTCAATTGGTGCAGTGAACACATCTTTGAATTGAAAACCAAAAACATAAGATTTCCTAAACTGCTTTGACTACGGTGATCAATATTGATAATTTGGTATTTCATATTGTAAGAAGCTACGTGGGTTCGAATTAATTTTGTAAATTATACCGTCAATTTCGTTTCTTCGTATAAATTTTATTTCTAGGAAAAGCTGTAAAAAACGATGTACTGCTCTAAAAAATAAGGCATATGTGCAAATTCGAGCAAAATTAAATCAGACAATATAAGCCCATAGCTCAGGAAAACCAGCGCAGTATGTCTCAAAGTAAAACAACCTTTATTTCTTACAAATTTCGATCTTGAAATTAGGATGTTCCGATCAAACTTAATTTTTCAGAAAATCCAAGTAATCACGCCCATATAACTGTAACTATTTTATCTTTCTATTTACTGGAATTGTTGACTATTTGCTATTGCATTTAAGTAATATTATTTTTATTACAACGAAGAAGTGTGCATTTTTCAAAAGCGTAGGACTTATCACCATCATTACACCCAGTGTGGGACCTATCACGGTTCAATCACATGTCATTTTCTGTTATTCGAAAGTGAAGTGAAAATTTTTTTTGACTTGGACCTATGCATGTTAATGTAAACTGTGACCGCTAATATTTTGCACGATCAGACTCCCTTTAAATATGACGTGTTCAGCCATTACACTATTTCCTGTCTGCCTCATGCATAATAGATAAGTAATGGTATGCAATGGCCAATCTCCCAGTAGTTGACGCCACATTGAAAACACTTAAACACATCCATGCTTTTATATGGGTCAAAACGACGTATTGTATACCACCACTACATAGGAAAGATGCCTAACATGAAATACTTCTGCATTAGCTATGTCATTTTACAAGTTACGATTATTTATGAATTGAATTTTAAATGAACATGTTCAAATCCAAGATGTTTAAATATATTCATCTTGTTTCCTCTTTGAAAATATATTGACAAAGTAGTACTACAGTTTTCCAACCTGCATACAACAGCGCCATTTTCATCCAGGCTAGAGGCACAGAGCCATCTGCTTTCTTTTGATTCCAACACATGAAGTAGCCGCCATGTTTGTTGACGCTGGAGCAGTAGGCGCGGAGACGAGGGTGAGGCGGGAAGCGATTTTAAAAAAACCGAACATGACGCAGCGCCATTGCAGTGCGAAAACATGCCACAACATTAAGTCATCACAACACAACGCAAAAAACAGACCAATTGCGTCATCACCACATTCACTCCACGTTGGCTCAAGAAAACAAATTAGGTTTCACGTCTGTTTGTGTATCGCTTCCAGCTGTCAGTGTAACTTGCTGTAACTTGTTCGTTGCAAACTGCAAGTGGAAGTGCATCGTAACTGTCGTTAAATAACAACCGCCAGTAGGTATTCCATTTCATCTCTACGGTAAATGAGTGTAAATTGCTGTTTTAGAATTATATCACATATATATGATTAAAAATTACGATATACAAGCCTATATCTAACAGATGTCACTCGTGCGAAAGGGATTTCCCAACGCTGCGTGTTTTACGTAACCGTTTTCGAACGCTTTCAAATTCGTCCTGTCGAGTGAAACCGTTCGACCGGCGGGAGGGGGGGGGTGATGACTTTACGCGTGGAAGGGGAGGCGAAGTGGACTAGCTGTGGTCGAACAGGGCTGGGAGGGTCTAAGGACAGAGAGAGAGTGGAGGAGAGGAGAGGAGTCTCGACCCCAAAAGGTAATGACCTTCAACGAGAAGTTGTTTATATTAACACCTTTAAACACTGTCCACATATCAGTGTCAAAAGATTCAAGTCTGCTGGGGTCTTGGTTGGGGTTATGATCTGCTACCAAAGTTGGTTAAATGTTTTATTTTCCTAAAACCAAGTAATCTGCGAACCCAAGATACTATGAAATTATATAAGTCAGTATATCCACTGTGTCATCCTTGTACGGATAAAAATCTATTTCAGAACCACTATTATTTCTGCTACAGCTTACTACCACTACTAATACTACTATACAACACAAATCTGAAAGAACACTAAGACAAAACTAAAACACAATGGGTACTTTAATTCGGCGTACGAAAATGAAAAACTGGTCAAATAGATAGCTGTAGGCCTGTGTTGTAGAGTTAGGCATGCACCTAATTGAGAGTAAGAAATAATCTGGGTTTACGTAGGCCTAAGTAGGAAAAAAATCGATTTTAGGTACCTACTTCTTAAAGAAACAGTATGATGACTGGACTCAACTGGCACAACATGAGGACCAGTGACGGGATTATTTGAACGCGCTGCTATAGTTCGAATTAAATAAAGATCCGGGAAGTTATTAAAAATTACCTGAGCTTTGTTGGCCAGTTATTGTGGGCATTTACTGCACTAAAAGTTAGAAACATATTTATGGGCTCCAACTCCTTCACACGAAGAGCATTGAATTACGCGAGAAAACACTGAGGACAAAATCGTTTAAATTAACAACGCTTGTCGGTAGAAGGATATTTTGAATAGCATGTCTTAGTTGCTATTATGTAAAGTGTTTTGTTTCTTTAATGTATTTAGAAGGCCTCACTCATAAAAAAATTATAATACGAACACGATGAAGCTGGTTTGTAATTAACGTGTGAGAAAGACTTCAGGTTTATCTAATAAGGTGTGATCGTCTTCGAGGCCGGTGTGATGTTATTACTATCAACGCGTCGCCAGAGGAACCTCACTCTGTTTCAGTCGTAAAAAAAATTCCTTGATGCCTTGCAGGGAAGTAAAAGCTGTTTATTCCGATCATCTCACGAAACCTGTAAACAGGCCTACAAACTCCGAATAAAATGGAGAAATTTTAAAACGTGAATCAGGCGGTAACTATAAGCCCCTAAACGTTCAAACGTTGGAATGAACTTAGTTATAAGCTTATTTAACTTATATACGGTAAAGTTTAACGTTCGATATTTTTCTAGCAGAATTACACTATGGTTTACTTGAGGAAATGAGAATATACACGGACGGAATCCGCCCACTCCTAAACAAAAAAGGAAACAACCTGTCACGTGATGCACACAACAGGATTCCTTTTTTGCTGAGTTACGGAACGATCAGTTTTGTTCCAATAAAATCTGTAAGACCTACAAGAAGACAGTTTTTACAGTCAGGTTGTTTTTTTCTTTAAAAAATACGTGTGAATAGCCTACATCTGAAACATCTTAACTTTACACAGAATGGACGGGCATGCATAATCCATAGAATGATACTACAGGCACTGGTGTACCGTCTGAAAGTCCTCGCCTGTGTTTCCTCTTTTCACACTATAGCCGGTATCATAAACGACGGACAATGATGCATGGTAGTCCATTACTCTGCAAGCCAAAATATCATTAATCTTCTTGTCCTTTCCTCAATGTAGCAATTGGTGTGATAGGTCAGTTAGCACTATTATACTACTACTTCTACTACTACATACACACACACACACACACACACACACATACACATACACGCACGTTCTAATTTACATTACAATTTATATCTACATTAGACATAATGACAGTTAATAGTTAACTTTATATTAAACAAGGAATTCTAATCCAAACTCGACCAGCATACTTTCCTATTCCTCGTACGTAAGTTTCTGGTGTCAAGCACCTAGGGTCAGATGGGCCGCATTTTGGAATTCTCAGCCTGGCGCAACCAGTGATGACGCTGTAGGTCTTTATTGTACTCTATGACGGACACAACTGTTATGCCCTAATAATAATAATAATAATAATAAAGAGAAGACTTGCCTACTGATCCAGCTGATTCAAACGTTAACACAAAAGAAACTGAAAAACTAAGCAAGTAAAAAGGCCTACAGAACGAGGTCAGCAGGATGTGGAAAGAGAGGACAAAAATTTTGCAAGTTATGTTTGGAGCGCTAGGAATAATTAAACGTGGATTAGATTACACCGTTTGCCATGGAGCTCAAAAAATCATATTAATGAGCACTGCACACAGCATTCGTAAAGTGCTGGAGTAAATCGCTTTGATCACTTCTTGTAGTCTGGACTTACCAGAAGACCGCCAGCTAATAACTAATAGGCGAGAATAAATTTTAGAGTAGTAGTAACAATAATACATAACAATAGACCGGGCTATACCGAACATAGTTACAGATAAAAAAATAAAAAAAACGTACTTTAATATGTCAATGTAGCAATTGCCAACAATCAAGACACTCACAACACCATCAACGCGAATCTCTAGAAATATACAGACATCAAAAAGAGCTTATAAAAATGTGGGAACTGTAAACGACTTCTATAATACAATTAAAACTATCCACAAACTGTGTTACAAATCGGAAGGTCGCTGGTTCGATCCCAGCTGGTGTCAGTGGATCTTTCATTGACATAAAATCCCTCCGATCGCACTATGGCCCTGGGGTCGACTCAACCTCTAACATAAATGAGTACCAAGAGCATTTCCTGGGGGTAAAGGCGGCCGGTGCGCAAGTCTGGCAACCTTACCACAACCCTGTGCCGTTGTCATGAAATCTGGGAACCTTAACTTTCTGGAAACCTCTGGGCCACTCCAGGCCTGTAACGGGACTGCTTTACCTTTACTATACAGAACAGTAATTATTCCAAACAAATTATACGAAATTTAATACCGTTTAATCTCCGCCCTGCTCTGTACATTCTAATGCAGAAAGGAGTAATGCTTATTATATGCTGAATAGTCTGTAACCTTTTGGCAGAACAGTTAATTAAAAGTGCTTTGTCAGTGAGAGAGCACTCTTTCGAGATCCAGCCGAGGAAAGTTGATAATAATAATTCAACTCAATTCAGTTTAGTTCAGGTGATTTCAATGGGTATTTATTAACATGCAAACTTAACATCCCAATAATAATAATAATAATAATAATAATAACAATACACAGGCTGTGTCATGTCTGCTTCATTCTGTACTTAATTTCAAAAGCATTATCTGATAATCACCCTACATTCAACGCTATAAATCTTGAGCGATTGAAAGCGTCGTTAAATAAGCCATTAATAAATAGGTCTAAATATTTATGATGCATGTGTAGTAAGTGCCTTTTGTTTTCACTAAAAAGCTAACAACGCAAATCAAATGAACAAAAAGAACAGAATCGTACAAACACACCGTGACAATCTGTAACGATTCTGTTTCTTCTAAATATAGCAACTTCGTGATGAACCGTATATTTCTCAGTACCAACCAGCATAATTCCCAAATTGGCCCTTTATACTAGTATCACTGATATTAATATAACAGGCTTATACTTTTGCCTCGTTAAAAAAAAATACTTATTGACATCTTAAAAACACTAAATTCCAATATTTCTGATCAGACCGCATACAACCTGAGACTGTTATTCTTTTAAAGATTAGCTCCATAGGTAACTATTCCTTATCCGATCTACGCTATCAGTATAAAAAATACATCCACAAACGCCCTAAACACATTCTGCTCTAACGTCCACTTCTCATAACAGTGTTTTTTCCTTGTTCTGCTTTTTCACTGTCGACCTATAAACACCTAACACGACAAACCCCTTCATATCACCCGCAAGACGAGACATAACTCATGTAAAATGGTGAATTGGGAACATTTT
>Ga0123352_10012594_pt1 | contig 13381 bp, 8 predicted proteins | sample TergutLab28metaG_FD_89700 | JGI IMG/M metagenome (GOLD analysis project Ga0123352, IMG submission 89700) | Labiotermes labralis P1 segment gut microbial communities from Petit-Saut dam, French Guiana - Lab288 P1 | ecosystem: Host-associated > Arthropoda: Insects > Digestive system > Gut ... | reverse complement strand
GGTCAGTGATGTGTGTTTTGTTGGAGTCCGGGGTGTGTGGGGGGGGGGGGGGGGGGGTCCACTCTGAAAGTTCATTTGATTTTTGTGGGCTATTTGAATATCCGTTTTTTAAGGATTTAGTCAGTGTGAAGGAAAGTGTGAATTGTAGATGTTTTTAAGGCGTCGGCCACAGGCTCAAATATGAAACGCTAAATTGTGTGAGGGTCAAAAGTCAGGCTTCCAGGAAGTGATGACGTAGACCTGGATCTTGGGCACCTCGCGTGACTGTTTGTCTTCGGCGCTGGGATCGTGGCAGAGACGAGCGGTCATGCGCTGAGTTTGAACAAGAGTAATAATAAACTTTGCTGATAATCTGGTCATTTGGAACCGTCTGACCGCAGATTAAGTCTGGTTGCTTCGAAGTCTACCAGTATGCAATTGTTGGGCTCGACACGGCATCGCTCCTGTAGCACACACGGTAGTTCCTCATTTCCTGATATGGAGTTAAATATAAAACACATACACCAGGAAATGTCAAAGTTTGGACTTGAGTAAAAAAATAAACCCTTTTTTTTTTATACCAGAACAGAATGAAAACCAGAAAATTTTTAGTAATTCCGCACAGGCGTTGATTCGTTCTTTTGTTCAGTATGTTAATAAAGGTAACTGTTGTTCAACACACACACACACACACACACACACAGACACATACACACACACACACGCGCAAACAAACACACACACTCTAGGCTCATATTTTATTTACAGATTAAAATTAGAAGACTAGATGGTCCTTTTATTGAGTGAAGAAGGGTCAGTGGGTTAATCGACTGAAACTCGGTTGATCTCTCGTATATAAATTCCCTGCCCTGATCTTCCGATGGACTTCAGGGTAGCCGACTTGACACAGCTGACAACGAACCCCTGACCCTGAGAACTGAGACCTGCTGTTACTGATGTTGCTGATGTGACGAGTGTCATCACATCGTATAAACCTGTCATTCTGTTTCTCTTGATTTGGTGGTCTGAGCGGACAACGTCTGGCCGTTGAGCCGCTCTCGTAAAAAGGTTAAATTGCTGTTAATGAAAGAGTACCATGACACTTGACTACCACATCCTGCATGCAAGTGCATTCGCGTCACGCGGATGAAGCTGTGACAGATCTTCAGCTTCCTCACGAATATTATGACCACTTGTGGATATCAGAAAGCCGGGTTAGCGCAGTCGGGTTAGTTCGGCTACGGGCTGGACAACTGAGGAATCATAGTTTGGCAGCTTGTAGGGGCAGGTTATTTACCTCTTTCCAAAGCGTCTAGACCGTCTTTGGGGCCCACGCATTCTCCTAGTCCGTGGGTACCAGGGGCTCTTTCCCGATGGTTAAACTGGCCACTCGTCTGAACCTGTTGCTGAGGTTAAGAACAAGTGGGATTTACACCTTCGCTATCCAACAGGTTGACACCACTAAGGACGCTCGTCTCTATTTAAGGCGACTCTTACACAGGGTATAGTTGACGAATAAAAAACCAACTAGATGTCACTTGCAATTTTTATTTTTCTTCGTAGATACTCAATATGTTTCGGGTATTAATATGCCCATCTTCAGGAGTTTGCGACTGTGTTGTTGAACTACCACATTGGCTGATTTCGTTCTGCGAAGATGGAGGAGTTTTCGTTAGTGTAAATTTGTGGTGCTTAGTGGTGTTTGTTTGGTGTGATATGTGTTGTCGCTTTGTTGTGGCTAGTAACATGCTTCTGTCGATGCTAACCTTTATTTGCGTGCTGCTCGTGATGTTTTCTTGTGTGTAATGTGATACATTATTGGACTTGTAATATGACGCAGCACTAATGAACACTAGCAGCACGTCATATTTACACCTTCGCTATCCAATATGCTCTTATGGTACGTACAGGCACAGCTTTACCTGACCTTTACTTTACATCCAGCGTAGCTCTACAGGATGTTTCTTTATAAAGTTTATGGTCATGGGATCAGTATCTGCACGGAATCAGAGACTGGATAGTATGTGTGAGGGATAGCTTAATTTTAGGCTGCGTTACCCCTGGGGAAAGAGCCCATTGCACGCATTAGAGCCGGCCTGCTTTTGGTCACGAAGATAGCACTCCGCGATATTTGGCTTACTTACTCGTTTACTATAGCGACTCGCTATTGCAAGCTTCGTCTGGAATGGACCACCACCCACACTGTCAAGGCTAGAGATTTACTCCTGAGTAACAGCATGCACTTCCATTTGTGCTTCTCTCGGAAGAATGAGAGAAGCATAATCTGGCGTTCGCTTGATACGGGGAAGGTCGCACGTGATCGGGGTACAGAGGAGGATTCTGGGTCACGAAGACAGCAGAACCGACTATAAACTATCGGATTACGTAGCATACGTAGCAAGTTGCCGGCACCCACACCCAGCACAGCACCTGTTGTGTACCGTGCAGTATAAGTGATGTGGAGTGGATGATGTTTTGTTACGGCTACGGCTGAAGGGAATCGGACAAGCGGTAAGACAGGTTTTTAGCTGTCCTCCGGTAGTCTTTGCTTACAAGTACATTGTTCAGGTAGCACGTTTACCATGCAGTACTAACGTTAGCGAGGCCTGCTTTCGTTATATACATTGCTACAGTACAACACTTCTATGCGCCAGAAACTGAGTGTATTAATGTTGCATTAAGCACACGTCATGAAGACGTATAGGGCAGTGGAGGTATAAGTCCACGTATTCTGCAGCACTACGTAGACTAGTCATTGATTCATTCACTCTTTCGTTCTTGGGATGTATAACGAAGCTTCCGGTCGTTGCGATCATATAACGTCGAATGATAGTGTAGACATATAAAAAACTACATAACCACCCAATTAATAACGAACTGCCTGGGTAATAGATCTGCTTCAAGAGGTAAAATTTTCCTGGCTAGTCAAGAAATTCCTTGCATGTTATGCAGTCTGCCGGCTCGTTGCTGTGGTAACAAAACCTCGCCACTGGTCCCTATCCTGAGCCAGAATAATCCACTTCACACCTCCCCCCCATTCTATCTCAGATATGAATTCATATTATCCTCACACCTACTTCTAGGACTTCCACGCATTCCCTTTCCTCAGGTATGTCTACCAAGACGAATGTGCGTCTTTATTTCCATGCGTGCCGAACGTCTCGCCCATCACTTCGTGTCAGGTCCACACTTTTTTTAGCACTCTGCCCTCGACCCGCCCTTGTTCCTCAGTGCGAAAAGCCAAGTTTCAGGTATAAAATTATAGGTCTTTATGTTTTAATGTTTACAGCTTTTGGTAGTAGACGGGAAGGCTGAAGATTCTATAGTGAATGGCAGCAAGCATTTTCCACTTGAATCTGCTTTTCGTTTCTTCGTAAGTGCAATTCTGATTTCTTGGTGTCATTTTGAAATATTTTAAGCTGCCACATTTTTAAAGTATTCATTACATTTCGTTATTTTGCCTTTCGTTCTGTTGCGTTTACTACTATACGGACCTCCTTGCTGGCGATTAATAGAGGTTCTGCCATTTTATTTATAATGTTCTTGTTTTACTCAATAAGGTGTCTGCATAGACAGGAATCGGATGTGTCCCATTAAGTTTCATTTCTGGTTTTCTTGAACCTTCATTATATACATTGTAACACAATGTTGGGAAGGATTGGCGATGAAGCTTCTCATCATTTGAGAAAATTGTGTATTGTAAATGTATCGAGTTTCTGAAATGCAACTTCGTGAAGTACCCGATGATATGCATTTTCCGAGCTTATTTGCGAAAAGACTTAAGTGACCTGGCTGAAGATTTCACAGTTCCTGTTAGCAGAAAATCTCATGGAACAGAATATTAGAATTACGTAGTGCATGGGGAATATCTGGACTAGCTGAGCTACTGGCAGATTGTTAAGAAGGACTGTTTCGTGGTCGTCTTTGTTAATTGTCCAGCTGTTTATTTAGTCTCATCTACTGGTGGAAGGAAGAGATCAAACTCTCAGTCTGTTGGGCTTATGGGTGGGTGTGGCAGATGGTTTGAAGCTACAGCAGGTAGGCCTACTCAGTTAACGAGGTTTTATGGGTTCTGTCCGCCACTCGCCTGTTTCCATATACATGTAGGGCGCCATAAATAAATTCTAGATTATTACAGTACAGTCAGGGCCGGTGATATTCGTGTTTGGTGGCAAGGGGTAGAAACATATCTTAGCAACATATTTTATCGCTGAAAGAACCGGTATGTGGTCTTAATACAGCTCCGCGAAGTTTGGGGTTTTGACAGTGGGGTATTGCCCGGGATTCAGGTCTTCTGGGATATGCCACTGTATCGTTGTGTGGGTGGGTACGTACGTTGCGAATGATAATAGTACCTCTGTCTTTGAGAGCTAAGCAGTCCAAAACGAATATGATTATCTTCTTAAATTGCTTAGTTTTTGGAGTTGAAGGCGTCGCGATTCTTCGAAGTTTCGAGAGCCACTCGCCCATTGACACACGAGTCTCAATCAGAAGACTTGAATTATGAATGTTGACGCAGCGTTTTCATTTATTTAATTTGGAGAAACCACCCAAAATTGAAGTTCTGGCAACGCGTCTGGCCTGTGCAAATATTACGGACCCCTGACCTACTTTGTTTAGCGTCGTCATAGAGACGCCAGGCTGTATGAGGAAAATACGCGTATCAGGTCGTCTTGGTATATGTTTACAAATTTTACAGTTTCCATTCCGTGCATTATGACATAATTGCTACAGTATAAACCAACAAACTGCACACACTTCTTTATAACTACAGTAGTGTTTCTATACACATAAACTCCTGCAGGTTTTGGGCCTCACTTAACCATCATAAAGGAGTGCGCAGTGGAGCGCTCGGAGGTTCATCAGTGTATGATTTATAGGGACTTGTATGTGCACAGAAAAGGGAGCAGCCTGTAGGTTTGAGGGGTTCCGTGAACACCCTCAGACCTGCAGGCGGCTCCAATTACTGTGCACATATCCGCCTCTAGAAATCATACACTGATGAACTTCGGGCCGTTCCACGTATTGGAGTTGACAGTAAGGTCTAACGATTGTATTATACAACTGTGCACCCCCTGATGATGGTCCATTGATGCCCGAAACATGTAGGAGTTTGTGTATATTCGTACATTATTGCAATTATATCGAAGTGTATGCTTTTTGTTAGTGTATACTGTAGCAAGTATTTCTGTACAGTATTGAATACGCCTATCATCCACGAGACTGTGCTGATGGTGAAATGTGTTAACTGCTTTATAGGTTTGACGCACCTATTGATGTCATTCATTGAATTTAAAGGTCGTAAATAGGGTGTTGTAATAACAAGTAAAATAATTGCTGGGGCAACTTATAATGTGATTCAGTTATTTGCCCGTCTAGTTTGAATCGTTTTATGAGTTTGTTACAAATTAAATATGTGATCCTGTTTGATGGGACTAATTATTATTAATTGCAAGAGTTGTTCCATCCTAATTTGATGTACCGGTTTACGGAGTTGTGGCATTGCGGCTGGAAGTAGCAAGGAGCACTTCATCTCTTGGTGGTAGGCAACCAACATGAATCACGGAGGAATGCTGCGTACTACCCCAGCACTGTCTGTGTTACTTCCCCATCCCCCATGCTTTATCTTCTCACCACTTGGCTCTATGCTACTGTGGTGTCCCCGGCGAAAGTTAACAGCAAGTCATAAATCACAACTCTCCACCCTGTGATGTTGACATTTCAGTATACCATTCCCCAGTCTGCCAAGTGACATCGTCTGTGACGCGGATTTGCGAAACTTTATCTGTATGGGCCTCTTGGTTTTGTATGCGTCTGAAAGGTGGTCTCCTTTCCACTCCTAGCCCTGGATGTGTTAAGAGAATATGCTACCAGTGGGAGTGCTGTACGTAAGAAAAAGTATGTTAATTACAGTGCTTACTTCGTAAGTAGTATTCCTGGACTTTGTATTGTTAGGACCATTAAATATAGGAAAATGAAGAGGGCGGAGCATATAGCATGCATTGGGGAGAGGGAAAACTAAGACTTTTGTGGTGCAACTACAACCACATGAAAGAGGTAGTCGTGGATGATGACACTCAACGCACTGATTTATAATCGTGTTTACTTGGCGATTAGTTTCGACCCCGAATGTTGGTCATCATCTGGTCATTACCCAAAAATACGAAAATATACAGAAACTGTTGTGTACCGTAAAGTGGAAGGTTTTGTGAATGCCGCGATGAACTTTTGGGTTACATATACGTGCGTTTTTTTTTACAAGTTGAATAATTATCACCTTCTCATGAAACATATTTACCACCAGCTATACGTATTGAACTACCTACTATCCTTGTATCAGACGTTAATAGCTGCGGATGTCATTTTCACTTTGAATAGTAATTTGGTCATTGTATGATATATTACGATATAAGCCGTCCGTGCTGCATTCATGCTCGTAACTTTTTTTTCACTAGTACAGATAAATTAAAATTCAAGTTCTTAAAATAAAAGCCAACAAGATGCACTATTTCTCAACATTATTTTGGTAAAGAACTCTTCATGTTTCGGTCAGACTTACTGTCCATCATCAGGAGTCTTAATACAGTATTCACAGCAATTGGTATTTGTCATATTAGTTATGTTGACTCTCTGCTAGCTAGTTCCATCCCGACCTCACTAGCAGACAGTCAACATAACTAGTATGACAAATACCAGTTGCTGTGAATACTGTATTAAGACTCCTGATGATGGGCAATAAGTCTGTCCGAAACATGTAGAGTTCTTTACCAAAATAAAGTTGAGAAATAGTGCATCTTGTTGGCTTTTATTTTAAGAGTATATCACGATGCACGGTCCTCTGATTGTCGGAATGTAAAATTCAAGTAATGGATGGGAACCTTTGATTGATCACTGTGTTACAACATTAGAGTTGATTACTATTCTCAGTTTCGGAGATCGTGAACCTGATTTTGTGGGTAAATCTGTCACACGCACCTGGTACTGCGAAGTAATGCGTTGTGTTTGCGTATGAGATGTCTGCATATGTTTGAGTGCACCTGCGAAGTATCAGCATATGTTTGAATTTACCTGTGAAGTATCTGCATATACAGTTGGTTATGCTACAACGAACGAATGCTACAACGATTAGTTTTTATCAATAAAATCAGGATGCTGCAACGAACACAGATTCTGCAATGAACGCGGAGGAATACTATCTGCCGACGTAACACGCGCGTGCGCATGACGTGTCGGGCCTTCCCGCTTTGATTAGAGCGTCAGTCAGCATCTTTGTCATCGTTTTTAAGACACAGTTATCAGTTTAGTTAAGTTATCTGCTTATTTGCGCCTTTAGCAGTGAAAATACTTTCTTAATTATTCTGCTATATAATTTTAGCCATGAGTTTTCACTAAGGAAAGATTATTTATGCTCTTCAAATTTACATGTACGTTGTATAAAAGTTAAATAAATTAATCTTATATTATTTTTTCATTACATTTTTTATTTTGTATTATGTTTTTCCTGTTTCAATGGTTGTGTTCTACGGTCACTCTAGGCCGTGGGCCTGGAACGGGTTACCCCTAATACATACATTGCAATATATGCTAGCACGAACATATGCTATAACGAACGAGGTCCTAGAACCAATTATGTTCGTTGTAGCATACCCCACTGTATTTGAATTGACCTGCGAAGTAACAGCATATGTTTCAGTGTACTGTACCTGCGAAATATGATTGTGTGTTTGAATTTACGTGTGAAGTATCAGCATATGTTGTGTGCACCTACGAAATAAGTGTATATGGTGAGGGTCGTGAATATACAAAGCAGTGCTTATTTCATCCCCATCTGTTGCCCTTATTCGCCCTACCATAAACTAATACCATTATAGACACACAACATAGTTTAACTGTCGGAGAATGCTTCCTGACCGAATACTACTAATGCTCTGTTGCTTGAATTACAAGAGCTGTACGTGGAATACACGCATCGAGGTGGGTAACCTCGTGAGCGAAATATACACTTACCACGACACAGTAAGATGCTATAACAACAGCAGCCAGTCTGTTATGTATTAAGGCCAGTGCAGTAACTAGGTTTATTGAGGTCAAGAAGCAAGATTTAAATGAATCGTAAGGTGGCGTTGCTTGTGTTAGTGCCCAAGGTTTGTTCGCTAGTTCATGTGTCAGGCGAGACCAACGCCATTTCCACATAGCCGTTTGGATGGATGGATTCGTTTTGGGTGACAGGAAATTACTACATATGTTCTTGAATTTTAGCGATTTTCGTTGTTCCGCGTGGAATATTTACGAAAATATACGTCAGGGGTGGCGAACCTTTTTGAGGATTGGGTGCCCAAATTTCCCACAAAATTCGAAGAAGTTTTTTTTTCGCGTGCCCATGGGAATGTCGAAGAGAAAAATAAAGCCTTTGAGTCTTCCACAATTATAATTTATTACATTACTGTTAATGCATCTTATAAATTAATGCGTAGTGTAATGCATTTCTGACAAACTAGTTGAGGACTGCGATAAGGAAGAAAATTTGGAAGTAACTGAGGGTCCTACTACTTCCTGTTTGAAAAGAAGATTGTAAAACGTTTTGTCCAATGTCACGTATTCGCCCAGTCACCGCCAGGCCGGCGCCGAATGATAAATATCCAGTCTACACTTCGCATCGGCCCCGATTTGTTTCACTCACAGTAATATTTGGTATTAACGGTAATTCATATACTGTCACCTTGGAGTCAGTTGTGTGTATTTGTACACGCATTCTTCACAATGTAGAGTTGCTTGTCGGGCAAAATAAATGAATAAAATCTGGGTCAGCAGTGAATGCCGCGTGCCAAGGTAATCTTTCCGCGTGCCATTTTGGGCACGCGCGCCATAGGTTAGTCAGTCATGGGGTAGGTTTTAGCCGGTTTAGCGACTAGATTTCGGGTTGGGAAACTGAGGAATCGTGGTTCGATTGCCGGCACGGGCAGAAGATTTACCTCATCTCCAAAGTGTCCAGTCCAGCTCTCCCACCCACCCTTCCACTCAACAGGTGCCGGGGGCGCTCTGCCCGGCAGAGTGGGGTAAAGCTGCCGAAGCTTGAAGCTCTACTGGTGGGGTTAAGAATGAGTGGAAATAAACCTCCACTTGCCCTTACGCTTGTGTGGTGTGTAATGGGATTACATAGACATGCACACGAACGCCAGTTGATGTGTAAGGAGGTAACTTTCTACGAACGCTCATATGAATGCATGCAGTTGTGGCTGCACCAACAGACTAACCCAACTCGGCTAATTTCGGTTGAGCCGAATGTTGTCATTTCATCCAACCAACCTTTCAGTCAGTCCAACCAGCAATATTTACTCGGCTAATTTCGGTTGAACCGAATGTTGTCATTTCATCCAACCAACCTATCAGTCTCTCAGTCCAACCAATAACATTTCATTGCCAGTATTACAGGAAAGAATGGGCTTCTGTCACAGCGGTGTCCAACATCTCGTGTGTTTGATGTTGAATTATTTAACTATGGCTGTATACGAGGCAGTAATTTTAAAGTTCTTTAAGGCCCCAGGACTTCTCCTGACTTGTTACGGCACCGCAAACATCCGCTGTGTTTTTTTATCCCTTGGTAAGTTTGGTAACATCGGGATGTTGAATGTCAGATGAAGGGAGAGATACAGTGGCCGTTAGACTCCAGGGTTTATTTGCACTGCATGGGGAGTCTTGCCTCCTGCAAGGAATGTGAACAGTTCTGTTAGCTGTATCTCTCTGTGTTGGATGGCACGACGTACCGCGCGTGCTTCGTTTGCCTGTTTCGCTACACTGTATCAGACGGCAGGCTAATATGTGAGGAACAGGAATCTGGGTTGAAGTGATTGTGTCGCGAAATCGGAAATTGTTGCACTCGGGGGGCACTATGTCAATATTTCACAGTGATTGCTAGTTGGAGATTCTTGCGTGAAAACTGGAATTGTTAGATTGTAGATACGCACGCATAATTTGCGTAATAGTAATGTAAAAGTTCGTTTATCAGGCAAGACAAGGGGGAGGGTGCCGATAGATTTACCGATATGTAGAGTGGTGACTTAGATTATGCGAATTTAGTGTAGGCTGATCGCCGCCGCCGTCGTCATCGTCATCATCATGATGCTCATGATCGTGATCATCATCATCACCACCACCACGAAGTCTGTCTTGCGACAGGTCCATTGCCTCTTCCAAAGCGAGTTGTCCGCAGAGAGCAATCTAGCGCTTCCTCTTTCTCATTCCAGTATCTTGTCTTTTCCTTAAGGTCATCCGTTAGCTCCTTGCGTCGTCTTCCTTGTCTTCCCAGCCCTTCTGTCATTACTTCTATATTTTATTCAGTAACGTGTTTCAGAGAGCAGTTCCAAAGCAAGGTGTATAAAAAATCGTCAACAGTCAGTATACATTGCAGTGTTTACCGCCTCTCAGACAAATAAACGTGCTAACTACTACTTATAGTATGTATATTGCGTTAAATGAAGGTTCGTTTTTCTGTTTCCGTGCTAGCTGCCATGCACCGAAAATAGCTAGACATGACTTTTCATGCACTCCTCTGTACCAGATATATTTCCCGGTGAAGTCGGGTTTTCCGTTCAAGCCACTTTGATTCATGCAGGTCATAGCGCCTCCCTTGATCGTCTCGCTTACTACAATAATAAGACCACGGGCCATTCGTTTCGTGCCGGGTATTCTCATTGGCGACTGCAGGGGAGGCTATAAAATAAGGCAGTGGAAGCTGGATCTTAGCTCCAACTAGACACATCCCTGGTGTTTTCCACCCATTCGCGGTACTACACTGTGGGTGGGGTCCCATCTCAAGTGAGAGCCACCGTAGCCGAAGACGGAAGAACTGCCACCGCTATTTCTGGTGTATGAGGGAGAGACACTTCATCGGGACGCAGAGAGGAAACATCACGACAGCCAGCAGGAAGAAACAAACACAAGGCAACGCAAGGCAAGGTGTACCCCGCCTAGGAACGTTTCACGTTTTGCAAGGCATTGAAATGGATCTGGGCCTGTGTTCAGTGAAGTCCCTCGACGCGGAAAATACTTGCCTGTACCTTAATGCTGTGCGTTTCGTTGTTAACGATAGTGTGTATTCGATGTTTTTTTTTCACTCCCGAGACAGCCATTCTCCAGTAGATTTTCTTTTCCTTGTGCTCTGCTTTGTCGTTTTTGTTCTCATTCTCGTCTTCCTCCTCTACCTTGTTCTAAAAGTTTTTTTCTGCCCTTTACTTCAAGCCGATATCACATCATTTTGGGAAACAGACTTATGTATATTCCATGCTAACGCGTACTATAAATTATATCAGTTTTCTGGGACTGCTTGACCCTGAAAGTAGAGGCACCACTTCATGTTTAAAGAATGTTCCTGTACGCAGGTTTACCATTTTAATAACTTGTTTACTTCCTTTTATTTATTAGGCATTTGCTTATTTGTGCATTTATTTGTATGTTTGGCCATTATTAGAATTGCCTGTCTTATTTTTATCCTAATATGGTACAATAATTATTTCGCCTTTAGTTGAGTGGTTTTGACCAGAAAGAAGATTTTTGCTTTCTTAAATACAAAGGAGATTACTTGAGTAATATGAAGAAATAAGTATCTTAGAGATTATGACAGATCAAAAACAGCTGGAGAATGTGGAATATTTCAGCTGTTTGGGTAGCATGATAACCAACGATGCAAGATGTACGTGAGAAATTAAATCGAGGATTGCCATGGGAATAGCAGATTTCAACAAGAAGACTTCTTTCAACAACAAATTGGACTTACATTTAAGGAAAAGACTAGTATAGTGGGACGTTTGGAGTATAACTTTATACGATTCTGAAACTTGGATACTTCGGAAAGTAGATCAGAAATACCTCGAAAGTTCTGAAATGTGGTGCTGGAGAAGGATGTAGAAGATCAGTTGTACCGTTCATGTGGGAAATGAAGAAGTGTTACAAAGAGTCGATGAATATCCTGCGAACGATAAAAAGAAGGAAGACAAACTGAATTGGTCACACCTTGCATAGTAACTGCCTTCTAAAACACGTTATTGAAGGGAAGATAGAGGGCATAATGGAAGTGACGGGACGACGAGGAAGAAGGCGGAAGCAGCCACCGGATGACCTTAAGGAACGGAGATGATTCTGTAAATTGAAAGAGGAAGCACTAGCTCACACTCTGTCTTTGAAGGAGGCTATGGAACTGTCGTAAGACAGTCAGCAGATTTCAGTCTAGTAGAAAAGGTGCTGCTGAGGATAATTTTGGCCTTAGGATGAATTAAAGTGTCCTGTTTGTATTAGGTCTGTACAGCGAAGAGGAACTTCATGATATAGGCGTGACTAGATCAGTTTGGGTTAAAATAGTGAGCTCTAGTTGTCGGGAAAGACGAAGAATATATGTAGAATTTTGACAGGACAATTTCTTTGGGAAGTGACCGTTTCAGCGAATAAGGAGGATATAGGAGGATAACAAGTGAATGATTCTGACTTTTCTGCTATAATGACCACCTACCTTTCTACCTAATACAGAAGCGACGTAACTTCAATCCTCCGTTTGTCTTCTGCACACATTTCGAAGTTCGCTGCGTGCTGTGTTAGGTGTTAACCTGTTTAATGAAATTTTAATTCTACGTACCCTAATCAGTTTGATGACGTGTATATTAATTACACGGTTGTGGCAGACGTTACCCAAGCGTACACACTTCCTGCGTAATTAAGGGAAGTAGTCAGGGTAGCGAGTCTGCCAAACAATGTGATGACATCATTAATGTTGCCACCTCCCTCTGTTTTTTTAACGACGAAGGCTAGGCCGCACAAAACTCGTTCGTATGGCTCTCGGATGTCATCATTTTGGCTCGTCCCAAATATAAACTTAATCAAGTGTATAGTATGCTCCCATCTTCAGCGAAGTTGAACGTAAGACAAGGCCAGCCTTTTCTGTAAGCCCGGCGGCGGGCGTTTTCGGCATTTGAAAATCTGGGAGCCGTAAAAGACCGAACGTGCCTCCTCTTTTACACAGCTGGCTTGTTTGATTGAAGCTTCTGTGAATTAGTATGTTCCGTTAATGGGAACACAACGTGAACGAATCATCACTAGGTCATTAGTCCTTTTTGAAATTACCTAAATACTTGTTATGTTGTGGGCCGGGTAGCTCAGTCGTTATAGTGACTGACAACGGGCTGGACGGTCCGGGATCGAATCCCGGTGGGGACGAGATTTTCCGCCCGTCCAGACCAGCCCTAGGGCCCACCCAGTCTACTGTACAATGGGTACCAGGTCTTTCCCGGGGGTAAAGTGCGGCCGGGGCGTGCTGCTGGCCACTCACCCCCTTCTAGTGCCGCGGTCATGGAAGAGTAGAGCTATACCTCTACCCACCCTCTGGGCCACACCGGACCTGTAACGGGATCACTTT
>Ga0123352_10012593_pt1 | contig 13382 bp, 2 predicted proteins | sample TergutLab28metaG_FD_89700 | JGI IMG/M metagenome (GOLD analysis project Ga0123352, IMG submission 89700) | Labiotermes labralis P1 segment gut microbial communities from Petit-Saut dam, French Guiana - Lab288 P1 | ecosystem: Host-associated > Arthropoda: Insects > Digestive system > Gut ... | reverse complement strand
TTGCATAGGCAACACCTGGACACTGCTGAAGCTTTACACTGAATATTTGCATAGGCAACACCTGGACACTGCTGAAGCTTTACACTGAATATTTGCATAGGCAACACCTGGACACTGCTGAAGTTTTACAATGAATATTTGCATAGGCAACACCTGGTAACTGCTGAAGTTTTACAATGAATATTTGCATAGGCAACACCTGGTCACTGCTAATATTTGAAGGGAAGAGGAAGAACTTAAATTAAATTTTATACTTCATACGAAGTTTAATTTAAACAAACATTGCAGTTTATTATTAAAAAATGATACGTAGTATTATATTAAATTGGTAGTAACAGAATGTGAACTAATGTGGAAGAAAGTGTTGAAGCAGCACTGGAAGAATAATACTAATGAGGTAATTTCGAAATTTTCAGAGAATTCCCTTCCCACTCTCCCATTTTTTCTACCAAAATTTTCACATAAAATGGCCCGGGATCGAAACCGCGCCTCTTCGATGGGAGGCTGACTAGGCCACGGCACGAGCCAACATAATGTAAAATATATGGCAATGCTGGAATTTTAGGTGTAGTAAAGTGATCCCCTTACAGGCCCGGTGTGGTCCAGAGGGTGGGTATAAGTATTGCTCTACTCTTCCATGACCGCGACACTAGAGGGGGGTGAGTGCTCAGCAGCACGCCCCTGCCGCACTTTACCCCCGAGAAATAACCGGTACCCATTTTACAGAAGGCTGGGTGGGCCCCAGGGCCAGTCTAGACGAGCGGAAAATCTCGTCCCCACCGGGATTCGATCCCGGACCGTCCATACCGTAGTCAGTCGCTATACCGACTGAGCTACCCGGCCCACAATGCTGTAATTTTGCAGAAGAGATAATAAAGAAGGCAGTGACTCTTATGTATGTCTAATAGACGTCTTTGTCACAAGACTCAACTGCGTTGCGTCTGGGGCAAGTATATAGATGGCTCTTTGGGATGTAGCGTCTCAACAAAGAACGATCCCACAGTCATTACAGATGCATATGTACACTCCATATTTCATGATGCTGTAACGTCTGTTACTTAGACCACTGAATCATACGCACAACGTCTCATCTCTAGAGCTTATACCAGCCGTTCGAAGGCTTTTTGCCTCTACAAGACTTCTCTTTCCATATTGTGCAGCTTTTAAAAGAGATTTATTTTAGTCTTGTTGAAAAGTTTTCATGGATATATTATGCCCTTATATATAAAATGATAAATCTTCCCTTTTTCAGGAACAGTATAACAGTTTGAAATACTGAGAAGTTTTGTTTGTAAGTGACAGGTAGAAAAGAGAAGTAAGGCTCAAAAATTCGTAAAAGTCAATGAATATCTCTAATCTGTTGCGGAAGAATCAACGTTCGGAGATAGTTACCTTAATGTGCCAAGTTTTGATAAAGCATCCGTGAAGTCTCAAAATAAATTTGAAATTAATTCAACTATTTGTACTCGAATCTGTCCACTACTTATTTTCAACCTTATGGTTTGGAAATGACAAGATACTTCTGAACATTTAAAAGTGCATTTTTGTTCAGTCACTAATTTTGAGCCCAGTGTGCTAATAATTTAATTTTATAATGTAAGGCGAGTGAAAGATAATTAATTGTCTACTTCAGATATAAGGGTGTATAAAGTTAACTGAATAAACGATATAAGCCACTAAGAAAATGAGATCATCTGGCACCATTTAAATCCTCTAAACTCCAGAATAAAATTATTGTTGTTATCAATTGCCGTAAATGCCGTAAAACACGTAAATTCAACACGTTCAAAAGAAATTTCTGAACCAGCCTCGTCTCATTCGATCGCGTGTGAAAGAAGACAATCTTACCTTTTACAACCCTAATAAAAGGATTATAATCTTCATTGTAAGTGGCGGCAATTACTGTAAGATATAAACAAGTGAATGATGCTTAAATTACTGAGACTTCTCTGAAACGACATGTTTAAAAGCTATTTCTTGTCAGCTTAACATTAAATTAGTCCCTATAAAGGTGCACAAATTATAAGGGGAAAGTTAATAATACGGATCAGGTTCTGCTTTATGCTGGGATAAAACGTTTATTAGGCGAATAAAAGAAAAAACCCACAAGCGTTTTTACACGACAATGTGAAACTGGTGTGAAAGAAAACGCTAATAAATTTTCAGATCTCATCTTAAAGTGCATGAAGAATTACTCAATTATTACACCAACTACTGCACATATATAAAATTTATAAAATTTACACATTAAAATATTAAAAACGCTCCGAAATGTTTCGTTCCCAAGACCATCCTCAGGGAGCTATATATTCCGTGCTAAAGTCACACTAGAAATATTCACATATTAATTTCACTGTACCATTTGCGTATTGTGGCAGCATGCCATGTTGTGTAATGTTATGTTGCGAGGAGTGCCCTGCTACATCCGTAGCAGGGTACTCCTCGCAAGTGTGACTTTAGCAAGGAAGGTAGAGCTCCCTGAGGATGGTCTTAGGACCGAAACATGTCGGAGTGTTTTTAATGTTTCAAAGTGTAAATTTTATAAATTTTATATATGTGCAGTGGTTGGTGTAATAATTGAGTAACTCGACAACATGCACGGTGTAACAATGAAAATATGCATGAGGAATATTTATATCAAACTATAGTTGGCGGGACATTAGAAAATTTTAGAAACTCGAAGTACTCTGTTTTCAGAAATGAAAATATTATACAGAATCATAATGCAAATATCTTCAACGTAACACATTTTTTCATTAATAATTTCCTCCAAAGTGTTTCAGTCAAGGATCGCTGTTAGGCAGACTTTGATAATATAAATAGGAAAGAAACCTATCAAATGTTGTGCAATAAACAAACGTTTTATAAATAATAATTTCACACTTTATAAAGTATGATAACCCTATGTTCAAATATGTATCAAAACAATGTGCAGAATTCCAAATTAATATTTTATTACGAGAAATATGCATACTGTTGTCAGATAGAATGATACAATTCTATAAAAACTAAATTTAATAGCATACATTGCATTCACAGGTCTTTTAACAAAAGCTTCGTATAGAAAACTCTTATATCGTGTAAAATGTGGATAATAATTTAGACTGGAAAGATTATAGAAATTGCATACGTGGCAAAGAATTCCTTACCGTACTTTTTTATTGCGGCGATTATATACACAGTGTTAATTATCTCGGATAATGCTGACTGGTTAATTTCTCGTAGATCCTTTTTACAGAGAACTTTGTTCTTATGCTACACAGTAGTTACTTCTCTATTTTTTGAATCTACATTTATAGAGTATTTAGTGAGAAGACTCACTAAAAATCACAAATCTCGAAAACCGAGACAGAAGTAACGTGATCTTACAATAAATTTATATGGAAAAATGTGCGATTAATTCAGTTCGAATGCATGATTTTAACTTCTGCTCTAAACAGTATTTTTGGAAGCGACATGAAATGTTTTTTCCTATTCTGCAGAGTTAGGTAATTAAATCCCTACATGGAATACGCAATTAGAATTAGACGGTTCTCTGTTAGGGACACAGACTGTACATGAAATTGTTTCCTCTGATCCTGAGATAGAGAGATCAGTGTATTTGAATTTATTTCCTATCAGCTACAAACTAATTATTTCTGCCCTTCAATATACATGGATTTCCAGCCAAATCAGTATTCCCTCAGTCTCTTTTTTATCCAGCAGGCTTGACCCAGTACAAAAATCCGAGTACATCTCAAGCGGGCGTGCGAAACAATAAATTGTTTAATGATTCAGTGTGCTGCTGAATGCGCATTGCTGAATAATGAGTTTCCACAAACTCTGTGTGTATACACCATTTCGTTTTAAATGGCAAGCCAATGGAACTGAACACTGAAGCACTAGTCACTAATGTATTCATCCGCGTGCCCGAGCACAGAAGCAGCTGGTGTGTATCGCTGTTAATGACTATTTCGTTAACCAGTGCGCCGTGTAGAGTGAATAGGGACCCAAGAATTTATGGCATGAGGTTGTTCGAAAAGATTCCAATAAGAAATTTAGATGAGAATTTCTGCAACCTTGTATATTTTTATTTAATAAATATACAACACCTTAGCCATCATTTTCTTGTATATTCTTAAAGCACAGCCTCTTACAAGGATTTTCCTACGTCACAGTCCACCTTTAAAAAAAATCTGTGAAAGGAAGGTCCAGGTCCGAGGCTTTCTGTGTGAATATTTCGTAACATTATAAGTTTTTACGGTTAAGAGTTGAGGTGGGTGGGGCATGTAGCATGTATGGGGAGAGGAGAGGCGTATACAGGGTTTTGGTGGAGAAACCTGAAGGAAAGAGACAACTTGGGAGACCCAGGCGTAGATGGGAGGATAATATTAAGATCGATTTTCAGGAAATGGGATGTGGGGATATGGACTGGATCTAACTGGCTCAGGATAATGACAGGTGGCTGGCACTTGTGAATGTGGTAATGAGCTTTCGGGTTCCATAAAATGTGGGGAATTGCTTGACTAGGTGAAAATCGGTAAGCTTCTCAAGAAGTACTCTGTTCAATGAAGTAAGTAATTAAGTAAGTATTGATGGAATGTATTTCAGTAATCCATCTTAGAATGTTATCGAAATTCACAGTAATTACTGATTTATGTTTTGGTCTTGCACGGGAGAAATTTTGGAAATGAGTGATCTATACTACGATATAAAGTTGGAAATAAATTTATATTTAGTTGATGAAATACTGTCAGTTCTGAAACAATCCTGTCACAGATACGAACTTCGTGTTTTTTAATAGCTCCACGACCTACATTCTGGAAAAATTCCAAACAGCTGATATTTATCGTGCTGTGTGGAACCCACGAAACTTCTTCCGATTTCATAAGCACTTCCTTCTCTTGTTCCAACCACGAATCATCCGAATCCTGAACTCAGCATTTTCCTAAACTCCTTTCTATATTGCCTTGCTCCGTATGCCTCTGCATATCAAGTAAACTATTCTTTCAGGGTATAATTTCCACGCATATTTCGTGTATCTGCGCAAAGCTGCATGCCACGCCCATCTCATGATCATGGTTTACGACACCCCAATGCCCTTTGCCACAAACTGTGGGTGACAAACCTCCTCAGTATGCAGTCATCCTCCAATTCGTCATACTTTTTTTCTTACTGGGCCAGATATTTTCCTCAGCACACTTTCCCAATCATCCTCAATCTGTTTTCTCTTCTAAGAATGAACAGTCTGACTGCATATGAAGGCAAAGTTGTCCTTTTCATGTCATGAGAACACATGAGGGAGTGTATATGCAGCTCTACCCATTTTAACCTCGATTCTAGAAGGTGTTTAGAAAGGAAAAGTGTGACTTCGCACATTTTATATTTTAGGTACTAAGATAAACAAATTACCTTAAATATGATGCTTCTAATATTCTCTACAATTATTCGTGAAAAATATTTTGATTTGTTAATGTTTTAAACTTTATATTATTTTAAAGTAAAATTCGCAGCATCCTTTCTTTGGTTTGCAGTTTTTAGTCATAGTAAATGATATATAATATTACACAGTGTACGTCAGCACAATCATTTTATTATATAAGGTAGTACAAGGCTACATTTTTCGACTATAACCTAGCCATCTTCAGGCCTATATTAACATTTGTGTTACCAGATACTGTGCGCACTCTGGGATCCCATCGTGTTTACATTCATGGACTATATCTAATTAAAGCTTTTGTCTAAAAGGTGTGATGGGCAAGTACAAGATTGGGGTACGTAAAATTTTCTCTTAAAATTTATTTTACATATTTGTCTAGGAAATTTTTTAAATTATATAAAATTCGTCCTTAACGGTGCTTTTCTGTTCATCAGTTTCGGATGTGAGTCTCGTTGTCGTTGCTTTTGAGCCTGTGGGTTCCTGTATACCTATGGGTGATGTCAGAGTACGTCTAGTTTGCTGTTTCGTTGGGGGTGGTGTGGTACCAAATGGTCTCACGCTCTAACTGTTGGATGGTAACAAAAATGTTAATATAGGCCTGAAGATCACTAGGTTATAGTCGAAACATGTAGCCTTGTATTACCTTATATAATAAAGTGATTGTGCTGACGTGCACTATATAATATTATATTACGTTGAGAGCACATCGTGATGCTTCCATTCAAATAGTAAATGAAATTATAAAATTTATTCAGGAATCCAATATAAAAAAATTGAGAGATTTAGGTGGTTACTTATTTTTCGTAATAGATCTCGTCAAGGGACAGCAATATTAGAGGTATTTATAAGCTTATAATACGTATTAGTCGAAACAGTTAACTGTAGATTCATTTAAAAATCTGTTATTGATTGTTGGATTCAGATTGCACAGAATAAAGAATGTACAAGGAAATACGAAAGACCACTATGTAGATAGTTCGTGCAGGGAAATGGTAGAACATTTCTTGAAAAGGGCTTATGGATGAAGATAGGAGGGATAAATGTAGAATATATTATATACTTTCTTGAAATAATTGAAATTGGTCCACTTTTTCCAGTTAATAGGAAAGAGACACTTTATCAACCAGTACTGGTAAATGTAAATTCATACAAAATGAAGCAATTAACCTCCTTCTTCTGTTGTGGAACATCCTATGTCATGCTGTTCTAGACAGCTGCAGTTCTTAAAGTAGTGAAAGCGCAGGGAATGCGTAGGTGATGCAGTTGTTGTTACGTCATAATTCAGCACGGCACCACTCTCACAGTGCTGCTTATCACCTATGCCCCTGACTTATCCTTTATCCATACATTTGCTTATTCTTTCTTTCAATCAATTTGACTCCCGGTCGGTCAGGCACACGGTCATTAATTCCGTTACTTAATATAGAGCATAATTTTAAATAAAATCAGCAAATAATTTTGAATTATTTCAATTATGGTTGAATTCGGAAAAACATTCTCTCTACAGAAAAAATGACCATTAGTTATACATTAAAAAATATGGCATTTAATTGGGAGAAAATATGATAAAGTAAACTTACGCTGTCAAGTATGTAAAACAGCACGTTTGTAGTGTCCCAGTATTTCTAATTGTAGAAAGGTAAAAGGTAAAGTGATCCCGCTACAGGTCCAGTGTGGCCCAGAGGGTGGGTAGAGGTATAGCTCTACTCTTCCATGGCCGCGGCACTAGAAGGTATGAGTGGTCAGCAGCACGCCCCGGCCGCACTTTACACCCGGGGAAAGACCCGGTACTCATTTTACAGGAAGCTGGGTGGAATCCGGGGCCGGTCTGGAAGGGCGGAAAATCTCGTCCCCACCGGGATTCAATCACGGACCTTCCAGCCCCGTAGTCAGTCGCTATACCGACTGAGCTACCGGGCCCACATTTCTAATTTAGCATAGTTTGATACAAAATAAACATCACCATAAGAATTCCAATCCTCTAGAAGAAATGGCTCTCTGGCATTATCTAAGGCTCTATGAAAACAGAACTCAAGTTTTCGCCAGACATTTCTTTTAATTCACACACATTATTACATTGCATTAGGAAGCTCGGTAGGTACCGGAACTCAATAAATTATTAATATATGTAACTGCAATTCAACAGGGATTATTTTACACAAAATATTCTGGAATTTATTTATCAGAATGTCTGAAAGTTTTTAATCTTTATGTAACACTGCACTTTTAACCACTGAGTTCTGCAAGACCGTACAATAAATATATTTACTGAAAGGTTTGTGGTGCCCATCGGCACAAAGAGTGTGCAATATTTGACCAAACTATAAAAATGGCAGAGAAAGTTACATATGAGCTTACATTAGAAACAATGTCGGAATGGATAAACAAAGAAAGAATAACAAAGAAAAATTTGAAAAACCTTTCACAAGTCTTGCAAAACTCTGTAAGAGAATTGTTGTAGGGGCCAAGTTCTTTGGAATTGTATACACTAATTGAATTGAGTGTGATTTACGATATGGAGTGTAAGTCTTAGACAGAGATCGAGAAGAACATGACAGGTTGTGTACGGTAATATTAAGGAAGACCATGGGAAGTAGGTAGTTTAGCTAAATGGAGTTAAGAGAACAGAGAAGTGTGGCTGAAGTTTCGTGAGTGTGACAGTCAAACGTTGCTTAGGCTTATGAGGTGTGGACACTCACGGTGTAGACAGACCCTTTTACGAACAACAAATAAACAATTCAAACTTTAAAAATTTGTCAAAATAATTAAAACAAGCACTAAAGAAATATTATTGAAATTTATTTGGCTGTGTCAATTTTATTAAAGCTAAGAATATGGATATGTTCACTTGTAACTAGACGCAAATGGAATGGGTCGGATTAGTGCAGTCGATATAGCGACTCGCTCTGGGCTGGACGGCACGTGGAATGAATTCCCGAAGTGAAAGAGTTCTTCCACAACCGCCCGCACCGTCCCTGGGGCCCATATAGCATTCTGTGTATTGGATGACCGGTCTTTTTCCCGGGGATAAAGCAGCTTGCATGTGGAGTTGATGACCCAACTTCTTCTAGCGCCGAGGTTAAAGAAAGGGTAGAGCAATACTTCTATTCCACGTCTGGGCCTCCATGGTCTAATCTAGGTAAAATTGTCTCCAGATATAAATGGGAAGATGAAATCAGTAAGACACAAAATTTTTGGTAGAGTAATTGGAAATAAAAAATTAGAGAAACAGCAAATATTGGATCAATATCGTGGCTCACTGTAGCTTTATTTCTAATTATCATTAATTATATTAAGTGTAAATATGCCGATGACAAAGTGCCGAGCCATTTAATGCATGGGTCTGGGGCCAGTCGCTTGTTGGAATTGAGGTTTAGAATCCTGCAGTTGGCATGGATGTCTCTCCCTTCTACATATAGTGTGTTGTCTGGTACAGATCTCTGCGTCGTGCTGATCACCCATCCACAGAAGTCTTACCGAGTGTGGTTTATCTAAGTGTGACCGCGAGGTCGATAATGAGGAGGCCCTAGCCCACTAGAAGCTTTGGAACCAAGAAAAACGTGGCAAAATTTCTCCAAAATATACTTTTCGACTCTGCACATTATGATACATATCTGATATAGAAGGAGCAGTCCTCATTACACAGATTTATCTAAAAGCGTTATGTAATGGCATCTCAAAACATGTACGTCTGCCATAGCACAAACCCAGACCTCAAAAAAAATTACCTTAACGACTCTGTTCGAATTCGCACCGCATCCTGTATATCTCATTAATCAAATGCTTTGGGCCTACCAAAATATTCGCCTATTTCGTTAAGTACATTTGCACCTTTCCAGTTCTTAGGCACTGTGAGTGAATCTGAACTTTGCTGATTATACAGACAGAGTGAAACAGCTTCGTTGCTGAATGTTTTGAAAATTCTGTAATGGAACAAAAATTGCTTCCAACATAAGTCCTTAGTGACTGGACAATGGCGGACTAAAAGGATTATGGAAACTGAGAGCGGAAAGTTACGGGATAAAATTACTCTGGGAAGTTACGTCACATTCGCGTGACTCTTCAATTTTCCAGAGGCAGCTGAGGCTTGGGTGGTAATACAGGCTACTACATTTACCAAGACTGTTCACAAATGCACCTGGAGAAAAAAGGTATAAATGAAAGAATATTCATTCTATGATTTCAAGAATTATGTGTAAATCTTAGAAAGTAAGAATGTTTTTGCCGAAGTTTCGAAGAATCAAGACAACCTAAATCTAGTCAAACGATTTTAAATAAAATATTTGGAAGAAAGAAAGGAAGGAGGTAACATTCTTTTCCCACTCTTAATGTTACTCATACTGCGCACATTCTAACAACTGATACGTGAACCCAGTGCAGGCGATTAATAAAATACAACGCAGAACAAGTAATAAACTCCTACATGTTTCGGCATCGGATGCCATCTTCAGGGATTTTTTTAGAACAAAGGAATACAAGTGCAACACGCTTACCCAGGCACTGCACCGGCTTTATTAAAATGATTACAATAGTAAAATCACAAAGTACATAAATCTGGTACGACAGTGAGCCGTTCCAAGTACAGTTTGTTAGCTGTTTGTATGCCGCATGCAGCATGCACACAACCATCTGTTATACGATCTACTTGATCCGAAGAGACCTACTGCAGGTGGAGCATGTGGAGTCTGCAGTTTCGGGCGTTGTTGTGTACTTGTCATGAATTGTATTTTATTAAGTGCGCGTGTTGGTTGATGTATTAATTCCTTTTCTCTGTTCATTTCATGTAGCTTATAGAATTCAGAGACATTATAGAGGAGAAACCCCGTTTATTTAAATATAATTCCAAAATGATTGTCCTTTACGTCTACACTACTATTCTGAATTAAGTAAGTAGGTACTTATAAAAAATTTCACCTACTTAAGTCTTTGTAGTATAAATTGTGGTAAATAATGTTTAAAATTACTTTCCACTTTCCAGCAAATACATTTCGTCTTCTTTAAAGAAGACAAAGAATTTAATGCTGTTTACGTAAACAATATATGCTCATTCTGTTGGCTTATGAGATGTAAACACATTTTGTGCAAGAAGGTCCGGTTTTCAACTCTAAAGCAGCTGGTACACATAAGTGCCTAAAGGTTTGTAACTTAGTGTAAATGAAAGGAAGTGTGGTCTATTGTTTAAGGAATTTCATAAGCAAAGTATTAATGAGTTCCACTGAAATTACACAAATGTCTCTTCTATATAATCATATTTTCAGTTTAAGGTTTTTAGGAGAAAAGGTTGTGAAAAGCTTTCCAAAACTACGCTTTGAATAATATGACGCTTCTCACTGCAGATTCTGGTTTCTAATTTAAGGTTCGCAGAATGAAATACGTGAAAACATGTTGAGACAACCTGTAGCTACTCTTAATAATTTATATAAATATTTCGAGATGTTTTATGGACGCTGTTAGCAATTCGTAATCATCAAAACTGTCATCATCATCAACAATGCCATCATCAGCATTTAGGCTCTTGTCCTCGTGCATTTACTAGATCCAAAATTCCGTGCCCATATTTAATTACATAAGAAAACACAAACAAAATACACAATATTATAATACCAATTTTTTACAATCATAAAACTAAAATTTTAACACTGAAATTTCTCTACTCTCTTCGCTTAACCTTTAGGGTATACACATTAAGTTTCGTTTATTTTTGGCAATACAGCCCCCAGTGAGCCATGGCCTCCTCATTATCGAGGTTTCTAGATCACACACAACGACGCACCAGAGTCGGTAAGACTCCTCTGGACGAGTGATCAGCTCGTCGCAGGGACCTCTACCTGACAACACACAACACTCACAACAGACAAACATCCATGCCCCCGGTGGGATTCGAATCCACAATCTCAGCAGGCGAGCGGCTGCAGACACACGCCTTAGACCGCGCGGCCACTGGGACCGGCATACATGAAGTTTATCTGTTTATAACACAGACATTTGTAAACAAATTAACATTAGGTGTTATTCGGTTGATGTCCATTTTTTTTTATCTTTCAATATTTTTATTTGAACTATGAAAGGAGAATAGAAACATGTCGAGTAAGCGAAATTTAAACATAGTATATTTTTATGAGTAATCATTTTAGTCTCACTCTGTCGAGGAGAAATTTTGAAATAAACGTCACGCTTCTCCTATTCTCTTTCGGGTTAAGATATTCCTTTTTTTAATAGAAGATTTATTATTTGGTATGTGTCATTAAAACCAAAATAAATATTTTAAGATCTATCCCACCATAGACCCCCCCCCCCCTTTTCAGGTACAAATTCGTTTTATATATTTTATTTCCATCTTCAAATTTAGAATATTAAAATTAGAGAAAATTATACAAAAATCATAATAATAAATTTTAAAAGTGCGACTTTCCTTGTAGGCTGCAGGAACACAAAGCTTTTCTTTTTACAATGACATTGAGTTCTAACTTAGTTATTACTGAGCAAGTAAAAATATTCTAATTTTAAAAATACAAATTGTTTCTTTTTTCATTGTTTATGATCCTACGCAACGGGCAGTTTTGCTGCTGCTGAAAGCTGACTCCTAATCAAGTGTTGGCTAATGCACTCACAGTGTCAGAAACACTCCTGTTGCGCCTGTCAATAAAAAGACAGATGAGCTGAAAAGCAGTAGAAATCGGTTAAAATGAAACTTTGCATCTACACGGAGCGTAAAAAACATTGTTTCAGTTCCCGAACTTAAGACTGAAAGTGAAACATTTAATGGAAACTGATCAAAGAACTTTGTGTCATTTGCGATGACAGCGAGCTATGAACGCTGAGTTTGAATAGATTCGGAATCAAGAGGCCTGGCCTCAAGACAGAAATAACACGAAATCCCTCAATATGATATTGGGTGTTCAGTATAATTGAAAATCAGGTGTCCTTCAGATATAGACTAAATATCTTGGCGGGTGTTCCTCAAAGAATGCATAAAATCTGCAATGAAGTGTCATTTAACAAATTCTTGTGTGCTGCAAATCCTACGGGAATTTCAGTAACACAGAAATTTCAGGAAGAGATGGGGCTTACGATTACCACGAATATTTCCTGGGGTAAAGGTAGCTGGTGAGTAGGGCTGACACATTTAACACCTTCTTGTGTTGATTGTCTTGAAATCTAGGAACCTCAGCCTCCTGGAATCCTGAGGATCTGTCCAGGTCTGTACAGGGATTGCTTTACCTCTACCTTACTGCATAAAAAAAAAGAGTGGCGTCAGTTTACAGGTGAATAAAGACAAACGTAAGACGTACAGAAGTAAATGAAATTTTGATGTTTTGCTGACCGTGCATCTCAGTATAATCTTAGCAATTGACCAACTTATTGCACAAATTCTTTTTTTTAATACTCCTTGTTTTTAATACTCCTCTAATTTATTAAATTAATACTCCTCTAATTGTTTAGAGCACAACAGTGCTCGAAACAATTAGACGAGTATAACAAACTTATTTAAAAACAAGAATTTGAGCATTAAGTTGGTCAATTACTAAGAATAGAAGTAAGTCTAGAAATAAAAGTGTTAAGCAACAAATGTTCACGCAGACAAATCTGTCACGAATAATCTGGTTTACACAAGCATCGCATGTTATTGGGGTAAAATTCTGATTTCGACAGAATAACGAGGATTTTCTAAATTTTTAGGAACACAGAAATAAGATGTGTAGTTTTCATCATCTTCATCATCATCTTCCTCCTTGGATTAGGACGTTTGACCTGTTCCGGCATCGACGCATTGCCATCGTTTCCTGGGGCGTCCACGGTTTTTTCTTCCTCGATGTTTGTAGTTGGGGTCGTGTTTCGGGAGTCTGGTGTTTTCCATTCTTTCAAGGTGGTTGATCCAGTTTTGTTTGTATTTGAGTCTCACGTCTTGTATTCCAGAGATCTCTAGTTCTTTTCTTATGACTTCGCTTCTTATTTTATCCAG
>Ga0123352_10012592_pt1 | contig 13382 bp, 9 predicted proteins | sample TergutLab28metaG_FD_89700 | JGI IMG/M metagenome (GOLD analysis project Ga0123352, IMG submission 89700) | Labiotermes labralis P1 segment gut microbial communities from Petit-Saut dam, French Guiana - Lab288 P1 | ecosystem: Host-associated > Arthropoda: Insects > Digestive system > Gut ... | reverse complement strand
TACAGGCCTGTAACAATGTGTAACAAAGCAGTGTTCCCACAACAGTATGTAACAGTAATATTTGTGCCAGTGATGTACAGTTCTGTGTCACGCACGCGCTGTGCCAGTCTGCTCTATCAATTACCACTCTGTACCAGTCTTGCTGTCCTGTCCCTCCAGCACCGCGGCCGTACCCGGTGCTTTCACAGCGTACTTTGCAACATGTACTGCAAATGGCTGTTCGTAAAAACATTTCACAACCGCCAGCTGTGGCCCACGTGTAAAACATAACACAGGAAAACCCTTTGCTTGCTCGTACTGGCTACTCTCCTGTCAGCAGCAGTGAGAGCCGGCGGCGTTCTGGGGGACACGATAAATGGACCAAACCTCTCTGTCTATTGAACGTAGTGTTAATGGCGTCGTCTCTTCCTGTGTGGAGTAAATTTATACTGTGTGTTGTTGTGTTGTTTGTTTTACATTGTTAAAAATATGGCGTATTGCGGCTTGTAAAATAAAGAAATTGTATTGATATGTCATTGTTTACTGTGCTGTAGTCATGCACAGTCTTGCGCCGCATAACGACGCTTTAGTCAACGACGGATCGCATATACGACGGTGACCCCATATTATAATAAAATATAATACTTTTTGTGTTACAATTGCCTACAGTATTCAGTACAGTAACATGGTCTACAGGTTAGCAGAACGACGAAATCGCCTAACGACGCATTTCTCATAAGGGATCCCCGTCTTTAAATGACGCATGACTGTAGCTACATTTTACAATCCACTATATTCCCCGTAAGCTCATGCATAATAATGGTAACCGATCAGAAGCCTGTAACTCTCCAGACAGCTGGTGGTTCTGTTGCACTACGACAAAAATAGCGTGCATTCCTCTGCATTATAATCATGAGACCAGACTTACAGCATGGGGCCATATCACAGTCTAATGTGTGACTTTGTCCCAAATGTCTGGTCTGTAAAAGTAAGACATATTTATTTTTACATTGCTTACTTTTACAGATCATGAAGTCCAGACTGTTGATATGTGCAAACCTAAATCGAGCTTGGACTGCTTGACCCTTGAAGTTGGGACAGACTGTTGTCCTGAAACATCAGTAATTACGAATCTGTGCTGCATAACATCACAGAAGAGCAAAGAACTTATTTTCAATATGGCAGAAGCCTGATATCACGCATGGTAATAGATGTATTTTTTTCTTTCGTCAATAGGTAGGCACATTTTGATGAGTGTCAACGGTAACTAGAGTTCCCCTTCAACAGTTCCCCTTTAAGGCCTAGACTTTACAAAACACGGTGAGAGAGTGCTGTGTGTTGGTCCATGTTATACATAACGCAAATTAATACATTGGTTATGAAATAATACACATAAAGCTTGAAGGTTCTGGTCTATTTAGTTATGACGGAATGCAGTCTGTTCAGACAAGTATATTCGTTTTGAAGGAAACTGATCACCAGGTCAGAAAATACAACAGGTTCCACCGAGCACAGTCCTTGAGAAGCTAAGAGCCACCCATTTAGCACAGAAATGTCGTGCCTTTCTTGGAACCCAAAAGTTCTTTCCCATATTCACAAGAACCTACCACAGTACCATATCCTGAAACACAAAACTAGAGTTCACATCTTCATACTTTCATCTATTAGATCCCCTTCATTATTCACCTACAACCTGTGTCCAATTTCTCACATGTCGTCTCTCCCATTATCTAAATCATGTCTTAAATTTTTGTACGTATTTACTTATAAAAATTTATTTTCAGCGTCCTCCTTTCCATGCCAGTCAATAACACAACACATGCCCAACCTTTCCATGCCAGTCAATAACACAACACATGCCCAAAATTTCCATGCCAGTCAATAATACAACACACACCCAACATTTCCCTCCCTTAACTGTTAACACTACACTTCACAGCAGAATATCAAGAACTATAAAACCATCACTGCAGTAACGGTGAAAACGTTTTACTTTACTTTCTATATTCTCTACTGCTACATGCTGTCAAATTAATGAAGGAAGTGTTTTCACTGGCAGCACATTTCAGTACTGACTAACAACATTAGTTTTATGTCCATTATGCTGATACTAGAAAGATCAACATATATACCATCGCTCAGCTGGTTAGATTCTCTTACCACACAGGCCTAGGTTCAATCCCAGGCCAGTACATGTGGGATTTGTGGTGGACAAAGTAACATTGGGATAGGTTGTTCTCCAGACACTTGAAGATTTTCCTGTTAGCATTATTCCGCACTACTTCATACTAAAATAATCCCTATATAGATGTGTTTTAACGTTTGACAGTGTCCTTAAAGAAAACGTGTTTGTGTTCCAGGCACAAGTTTCCATGTTCACATTAGTGTTCACAATTCCAACAAAACTGTAATTGCCACTAAAATACAAATTTATGCACTTACTCACTTGCAAGAAAGGTGATGTGAATCTGATCAGAAATAGTCAACAACATGAACTTATGGCACGTCAAAATACTACAATCAAGATGAAATTGTCTGGAATATTATTCACCTTTCTGCACCACAATTAAATGCACAGTGTGCCCTGCAAAATACCAACACTTAAATTTCCCATTCATTCCTTTGCATGTTAGCGGCCGACAATTATGCTGGTCATTCCCTTTCCCAGCATTACACTGCCACATTTATTATTGTCGTTCTTCGGAGCAAAACGGTTAAGCTTTAAGAAAAAGCAAGTTTTGTGCATTATTCCACATAAATACAGTGCACAGCATTGAGATTTTCTAATGATTACTATTACAGTGTTCTGATTGGTTCTGGCAGTGCCTACTGCCTGATGATATCATCCACATCTGAAGTGCAGCACTTATAAGTAGTTTACATGTGTTTCTTCCTCATTGCTCTTACAATATCACTCAATTATTTGGTAACTTTGTAATTTTCAATTCTGGTACAGCAGCCACAAGTTCTTCTACATACTTATCAACCACACTATAACACGCCCACAAACACAATTCTGTCAATTGTGGCAAACATGAAGGCACCAGTGCCAAGTATCCTTCACCTACAAACACAAGATAAATGTAAACATTCAACAATACTGCTGAATCACAACCATACATGGTAATATTTCACTTGAAGCACGACATATTTCTAGTGCCTAACACACCACATACATAACATGCAGTGCCTCTGATTCCGATTTGAACTTTTACAGTACCGCTATTGTAATAGTTGTGTTGAAGGTAGGAGCACTTCAATAACAAAAACTTTTGTGAATTATTCATTGAGCCAAACCCAAGTATATTCCCCCCAGTAGCACAGTAGGTATACGACTACATTGGGTGCAACTACATATATTGGCCCTATATATTGGCAATCTTCAGGTTGTAATTTAACATAGAGTGTAGCTATGCAAAATGTGTTTTTTTGGATATTGGGGGGATGTGTGGGGGAAAGAGATCTCGTTTTGATAGTGGGTAGCATGACCTGGGGCAGTTATGAGTCAATTATCATTGGTTTTCTACGTAGTAGATTAATATTCCAATGCTATTTATAACATATCCTCAGCATAGGAATATTAACCCGCTTTAACATAGACAACTATTGTTAATTTATTCAAAACAGACCTAGGTCATGCTGCCCACTATTGAAGCAACGTGATCTCATTCCCTACACACACACACCCAAAACCCTAAAGAACACCCCACACATCTTTTAGCTACTATGTAAGTTAAATTACAACCTGAAGATGGCCAATATATAGGGCCAATACATGTTGTTGTATAGCTTCTGTACTACTGGGTAAAATATGCTTGTTTTAGCCATATGTAAAATACACATATGTTTTTTATGTTGAATTAATACAACGGGTATAATGCATTTCAAAATTAGGACATTTTAGTTTAATATTTCACATGACAATCAATTATGTCCCTGCCTGCAGGGAGCCCTGTGCTAACACTTATGAGTGGGTGTGATATGGATCTACTTGGAGTGGATAACTACCCTCAAAGGAGGTGCAATATTAATCACACAGTGAGCAGATGCAACTCTGTGTCAACAAGCCTGTGCAACAGATTATATGCAGATGGTCAGGTACAGCACTGGTGTGGTTCTAAAGATCCCAGTACACTGCAGTTGCTCATAGGCAAAACAACTGTACTGCAGGAAAATATCAGTTTAAGTGCTTCACTTAGCACCACACCATGAAAACATATGGGAACAGGAGGTATGATTCCGTGCATATTTAACCCTAGCACCAGGTGGGGGTGACGTTATGAAGAGGGAAACAGGCCCAAGTACTCACTAGACTGGAGTCTGGGTTGACCAGCCAGGCAGTCTGAAGCTATAGAGAAAAGAAAATTCTCTCTCTCATGCTCATGCTCAATCAACCAGCCATTCACTTGTTACCACTCTGACTAAGCTTGTCAGCTCATACTGTACCAAGGCATCAAGAACTTTCAAGAATACTTCTTTTAAAGATTACAAAATTCCAAAAGGCAAAAACACAACCTTTTCTTTCTTTCATATTGATCACTAGTGCTAATACTAAGAGAAAATAATGGAGGAAAGGAATATATCTTCCCAGACAGCAGTAGAAATTACAATATTGAGATCAAAAAAAGGAATGAAGATATTACAGAGGAACTAGAGATGAATTAACAAACACAGTTCAGCTACAAAGAAAAGGTGGGAAGATTAAAAAAAGTGATAAAAGAAAATCACAATAAAAAATTTTGAATTAAATTCTGAATGGAAAATAAATGCTGGAAGGACAATAAAAATATACTGTTCTGACTGAAAGAATCACAACTGGCCAATGCACAAACCCTTAAAGATGTGGATGATGATGAGGGGTCTGTATTTGACTACAGCATGCTATACTATGGAGGATTAGAGAAAAGCCTATGAAGATGAAGAATTATACCGGCCCACACTAAGGTCCAGTTGTACGCCTTTGTGATCAGTGATGAACCTGCTGTAAGAATATCGTACACCATTGAGTTATAATACACAATGTGGGTTCAGGGTCTTCACAAAGTGCACACATACCTGTAATGCACCGTAAACCCCTCAAATTCAATACACGCAGCTGACTGCATTGCCTTATCACCATGCTGATTCCAGCATCAGTTACTTTGTCACAATAACAGACTGCCAGTTCTTTCAAATGTATGCATCTGTAAACACAAACACAATGATAAACTTACCTCACAGCCATACACAGACACTTGCACTTCATGTTCAAGACAGACCACTACATTTAGACATGTAAATAAGTTAACTTATTGCACCTTTCTGCAATTCCTTTCAACCCTTCATCATCCAGATTGGAGCAACATGACAGGTCCAAAAACAATGTGAAAGTCATGGAAGTTTGATGAAGAAACGTAGATAATGCTTGGGCAGTCAAATTGTGTCCCCTAGTGAGACGCAAATGTCTAAGTTCATGCAGTGATCCGATACCCTCCAGCAACCCTCCGTCTGTCATTTCGTCACAATTGAATACATGCAGTTCCTGGAGTCTGCAACACATCAGTAACATGAGTTGTCAGCGAATTCAGAATGACATCTTAATTACAGCAGCTTGCTGGTGTATTGATAATGCTCTGTACTACAGTTCTGAAAACAAAAAAGGTTTTACAGACAAAATAGTGGATAATTTGATTTGTAATGGACTTTATCAGGTGTTCAAGGCAAGCAAAACGTAACAGGAACGTCAAAAGGAAATAACCACCTTTATGTCTTAGCAATTCACCTGCTTTTTGTATTTCATTCAAAGCTATACAAGTTGCACACCTGAACAGAATGATCAAATAAATAGAAATTTCAATCTGTTTACTTCGCCAGGTTAGTTAATAAAAATATGTGATATATATGGCAGGGATGGTGAGCTTGTTTGCTGCATGGTACTATAGATACATCTAAAGTTGCCTACCATTTATAAGCAGTGTCAGCCCTTCTCCGTGCTCCAGTACTGCCTAATGGACTTCAGTTTTAGAGTAAAACTTTTGGAATGCAAGGTTTCTGTTACAGCTGAGCACTATTCCCTTTAAATTCCCACTGCGGACGATTTTCCGTTTGGATGAAAAGGATGTACATGTAATGGGACTACACTGTCCCAATCATTGACTAATGGTGAACAAGGTACATGCTGCTGTACATCTGTTACACGGTCCCACATTTCTTCAAGAATTTCAACTTTTGGGAATATAATCTGGTAGACACTTACAAATGATCTAGAGGAAGCAACTAGCTCTCTTTCCACCATAAAGATGGAGGAAACTACTAACAGTAACTTCATGGTAGAAAAAAAGGAATGATAAATTTCTATTAGAATATGTTTTGTCACAAATAAGACGACAGCTCTCTTTATAGACACCGCTGTGAGAACCTCAAATATCACTCACTGGCTAAGAACACACACAAGTATCTCTTACGCAGTACATAAGACAGCTTCTTGTCCCTAATTTTCAATGTTTTTAGAATTAAATAATTACTAATAAGCATTAACAATAACATATTACAATGTTGTGTTTTCTGATGTTTTCTTGAAATACCTCCAAATTACTGCACACATACGGAATACACAAGGAATAAAAATTAATCTGTCTTGTATACTAAGTTTCTTCACTTTATCTGGTGGCTCCAGATGTTGCTACAGAAAAATGCTCAAAATTATAGCCTGCTGGAAATTAATTTCATGTTGTGTGGTACACAAGTTCCTCCACAAAATTGGTACATTATCTAACAAACAACATCACATCACCCATGCTGTAGGATGGCTGCCAAATTACAACATCATAATATATAATATAGCAAGTAATGAACACACATAATGACAGTTCAGGTGTTTTCCTAACTGAGCAAATTCGTATTACCTGGCACAAATATTAAGGTATGAATACGCAACATCTGTGAGACCGTGTCCATCCAAGGCCAGGGTTGTCAACTGCTTTCCAAGTTTCCTCATAACATGGATTACATCATCATCATCAATCCGTCTCACACCATTCAGGCTCAATTTTTTCAAGTGCTGGCAACTGTCCGCTATAAGGCAGACTGTTTCCCCACTTAATTCCTGTTGAAAAGAGAATATGTTTAAAATAGTACTCATTGTTGTGTTAATTATTGGGCATTATACATATAAAAAGTTCATGCACAATAAGGAGGTTTTTTATACCCATTTCCTTACCGCTTATTTTATCTGCACAACAAGAAGGCAATATACATATATTTAACACTGAGGTCCATCTATGCAACCATTGTTGCAGTAGAATGGAAATAAATATTAGATACTCTGAAAATGTGTGCTTGAAGACTTAATTATCCATCATATAATGTGCGTTCTCCATATTGTAATCTGTGACCTGTCCAGCTGTACTATATTTTTCAGCATTATCTCATCCAGAGCACGATTTTTGCAGAGAGGCAGACAGAGAAAGAGACAAATGTGTGTTTCAAATGTTTTTAAGACTCTGTCTGAAACATCCCATTCAAAGAACTCGGTTTGCAGACATTTTCAATTTTCTGGTACTCAAAAAGGAACACAATATTTCAGTAACTTGAACTGTTTCCATTCTTAGTTCCTCGCTGCCGAATCTTCTATTCTTAGCCATTGAACATTTCAGTACATGCCTCCACAACCTGTAAACTCACTACGACATCAGAAACAGTATTATTTTTTATCTTTTAAGCACTCTATGATGTACACAGTGCAAACAGTAGGTAATTGGAAATACAGTATACTGCTGTCAGAATTGTTTGGGAATTAAATTTAGATTTTTGTGTTTTTATTAATACTTTGGTATAACATAGTGGGTATAGCGACTTGCTATGGGATGTACAGTCTGAGGATCTCATCCCAGTGGGGGCAAGACTTTCCACACCAACCCAGACTGGTCCTGGGGTCTACACAGCCTCCTATACAAATGGTACTGGTTCTGTCCCAGAGGTAAATTGGCCGAGGTGTGACGTTGACCACCCACGCCTATCTAACGCCGACGCTAAAGAGAGAGTAGAGCTATACATCTACTCCGCCTCTGGGCCTTTGTGGCCTGGCTAGAGTGAATTGTACCTTTACCTAAATCCTTTTGTGCCACAATTACGTGCCCAATGGCAATTTAAATGACAGCCACATACAGAATGCCACTAAATGCCAGTATCTTAACCTGATGCTAAGCATTTTGAGCATCTCACTGCATGACAGTTATACCTGACATTAGGCACCGAAGGATTAGGAGTACAAGTTTAATGCCAAACCTTACTGAGCACAGTCTCTATCTTACGTTAAGACCAAATCAAACATTCCAAATTTCCCAAAGGCAACGCACTGTACAAAATTTAAAAAATGTATACAAAACATAAAATATGTATCCCCTTAAGACGTAAAACTCTCTTTCAAATGTTTCTCCAATGTCATGTACACATGAATATTTTTAAAATCCAACATCTATTTTAATGCAGCTATTGCTTATGTTCATACAATTTGGGTATCCATGTATCTTCTACCTATTACTCATTCAAATTTCCAGCAGTACATTGCTATATATAATAAGAGTACCTCAGTACCAATGACAGATGCACACTTGCAAAGAACATGTTCAAAAATTGTGCACGTCCAAACTCAATCTTGTAGCCACATTTTAAATCATGCAAGAGTCGACAGTTTTTTCAGAAATTGAATAAATTTAAATACCCACCCTACCAGGGTGGGTATTTAAATTTTAACACATGTTTTATGAAAAATGTATTACTTGAAAAGAAAATGATAAAATCATTAAATAAATGCCATTTCGTGGAAAATAAAACTGACAATACGCAGCATGTCTTAAAACTGCAGTAAATTTCCTACTTGCGTAAATAAATAAAACTTATTTTTGGGGTGTTACCCTACATGCGTTCACGTATGCAAACATGGGTATCTAAAGGTTCAAAACACACATAATGTACCTCACAGTCTGAAAGGTTCAGTTCATAGAGTTTCTTCAGGCGTGAGATGAGACAGTAATCAGCGGATATAAGTCCACGGCAACTCTCCAGTGACAGGACCTCCAGTTGCGGGTACAAGGACACTATATTAGCTAAGAGGTGAGTGCCATCCTCACCAAAGTAGCAATACTTGAGAAAGAGTTTCCTGAGAGCAACATGTTTGAGATTCGGAAATTCCAGAATATCTGCCGCATCCTCACGGCTACGGATTATGAGTGAGTGCAGGGCAGGTACATTTCTTAATACCTGTGAAGGATAGTTATATTAACACTTTATTCTGTCCAACAATAAATTAAATTCCACGACAGTCTTATACAATTCCTGTTTCCATGAAAGAAGATTCACATCTTCATGGATGTTACACAAGAAAGACTGCTAGATGCTGAAGAAGCAGGCAGTACGTTCCCCCAAAATGTCTGTATTTACTAGCCACCACAGCATATGTTCCCACAAGACTTCAATCTTCATCCACACTCCTGTCACAACCCAACAACTCATACTTTCCTTAAACTGCTTCAGTCTACATTATGAGACCAGCACAAGTTATAACTTAATGCCTATAGGATTTCATAATCCAATTCCATGGAAAATTTACAGTTTCCCACCAAGTAAAATTTCTTAACAACAACTTCCAAGTTAATACTGCGTTATTATCAGGAATTTAAATCTGATTCTCCATCACAACAACAAACAGCTGCTTTGCTAATTTTGCTCCCACTACATTCTGACAGTGACACTATTCACGTACCCTTGAAAATAAAATAATTACACTTGGGTATATTTTAATATCTGTATATTGCTCTGACAAATCTGAATTCAGTGACTTATTTGAGTCTACATCATACACACTTGTTGGCGGGAAACGTAAGTATTACTAATCATCAAATTATACACAAACAGCCGAGAGAAAAAAATTTTAGTTCCTCACCCCCACAATTTCTATGCACTGAAATATCCTCCATACCAGATTTTACATATATATCATTCTTTATTAATTTCTATTATTTTCTTGATTCTTCCTGGCAGTGAAAGTATATTCAGTGTGTGACAAAAAAATTTACCAAACTTCAAAAAAGTATACTAAGTGATGATAGGCTAGGAAGACATAATTATGACCACAGGTGTTCCAGGAGGGGTTAACACATTTTTCCTGAATCATGGACAGGTAAATCACTTAACATCTACCATCATACCTTCAACCAAGAAACGAGATGTCACAAAGTGCACAAACAACTACGCCATTACACTATTACCTCATGCAAATAAGATCCCCCTGAGAATTTTTCAAATACAACTTGAGACGCATGTATAGGTTACGAAAAGCTAATGGAACCAGCAGGATTGAGAGCAGGGCGTGGGGCAAGGGAGCATATCGCTAATGTACGTGAATCGTGGAGAGCACCACAATAATGTGAAACTGTTTTATAGATTACACAAAGAATTTTGATAGTGTGCAGAATTTTAAAACGTGGAACAGCGTAAGAAGAGTGGGAATACGCAAGCAGCAATGCCAAATTTGACAAAATCATAAAAGACTTGGAAGTTACAAACTAACACAAAAGTTAAGCTACTGCAGGCAGCAGTCTTTCCAGCAGTGCTGTAGGGGTGCAAAGGAGAGGAGATAATTGAAAAGCTGATGATGCCTTGGACAGTAAGAAGGATGAATGCAATGGTGACAAACCAAACTATGCCCAAGCACTCTCTGGAAACTTTGGCCACAATAAGCACACTGAAGTATTTTGGGCATATAACGTATAGCTCAAATTCTATGAAAAAGATTTCGATATTGAGACTGACAGCTGGCAGTGGAAAACATTATCAGCAGAAATATGAGGAACCGTGATGATGAACTGGCGCAAAATTTAACTGTCATGCACAACAGATTGCAATGCAGGGACCTGATTTACAAGGCCCTGGAAAACAGGAAAAGTCAGAATAAATAAGGGGTAGCAGGACGCAGTACTTTTTGCTAACACAATCCAGTAGGATCACCAGAGTCATTTGTGACCTAAGGAAACTAATACTACTACTACTATCACTACAAAACCAACTAACAGTTTTTCTAAACCCTATTATCTACATGATTCATATCATTCAGAAAAAAAATTAATTTATTACCAACATAATCAAATATCTTAATTTATAGAAAAAAATTAACATCAAGTAATACTAATCATTGCTAACACACAGTCAGTTCATGCTGCAGATGAGTATACAGCAGTGATGGGGGTCAGTGGTATACACTTCAAACATACAAACTCATATTTCGACCACATTACATCAAAGAAAGCAACTCAAAATACACATTACAGAAATAAACTAATGTTAAAATCTCTGCCCACAGAAGGAACAGAACCTGCAGTCAAGGCTGTAACATAGCATGAGCACAGAAATTACCAGTAACAACCATCTGGCTTCACACAATGTCAGTCTCTAGAAACTGGTCTTACATCAGAATGGAAAGAGCTCCAATTTCTGTAATGCTCTTTATTTTTTGTACATTTAACATAGTAGATGGGGCAAAATTCTTAAGCTAATTAGTCCTAAACGCTAACAATGCAGTACATCTTACGTCTTTAATACAGCTGATATCAGACGATCGATCACACTTGTAAGAAAGTGCTTTCCACAGTACCACATCTTTTGCCAAAGCATTCCATCGTTCACAAACTTTCGCAATGACGAGGCATAAGTCCTCTGGTCCAAAATACGACAAGATGTTTAGTAGAATTTCTTCAGGTAGATCATTTATTGACGTCGGTTCACTGGACATTGCAGATGGTTCAGAACATACATCCTTTCTCCTCCAACATGAGAGCAATGCTGATGCCATTTGCACCTGATCACATACACGTTAAAAATTTTGAAACACAAGTAGATACATCGTGCATTAACAGACACTATATAGGCAACATTGAGTGTAACAGAATTAACTGTATTATGCCACATGTCACGAATTTTCGTGTTTAACTGCAAACGTATACTAGATCCAAGTGTACATATATCTGTAAAATATACTGTATATACCAAAGCGGAGGACAGACAAATAAATTGACAGGTAGTGTTATATCGTGTAGCGGTTTAGTATGCGCAATAAACGTCAAGTTTTTTAAGTTGCTGCTTATCCACAATACGCGTATTGGTTATTGACAAACTGCGCACTACACAAAAACGCGCGGAGGACGTGTAATCCGTGATTCCTATGTCAGCGGGTTACCGCATGTGATCATTTTCAAACCGCGAATGTACTTATACTATTAACTTCTAATAATAATGACAACAGACAGTAACGATATATATATTTGGATTCTTGGGGGTCCGTTTCTTCCGTTCGGCTTTCAATCACGCGACTTTTTTATTAATTGCAATACACAAAAATTACTGAATTCCTAACCACTTGCATGAAATAGTGGACCCTGAACACAATTGCAAAACGAAAACGACTCCAAATTATCGTTGACGAAGTCGATAATATCTTCACACTTGTATCCACGTTCGGTAGCACCACGGAAAGTACCATCCAGTGCCAAACGTAATGTACATTTCCGCATAAGGCGAAGTTTATAAAGTTTCATTGAACCATGCAGGTTAACTTCAGTGTAACATGAAGCAGATATGACGCTAATTACACTACAACTTCAGATCACTGCACAGGAATATTGACAAAATCATTACATTTACGTAACCTTTGCTTAATGTAGCATTTTTACAATGATGGTCTCTAGGAAATCTGCTGTTTTCTAGAATATCACCCAACATGACAGTTCAAAATCTTATTTCTACTTGTTGTATACTTTCTTCTGGGTAATTCCCCGGGGAATTACCCAGAAGAAAGCATACAGCATTCAGAACACGGCGAAAGTTTGAAATCAAGATTTATTCCCACCCATCCTTGAAGCTGTTTATTGTGCTACCTGCTCACAAAACCGAGGCAAACCCCTGAGAAAACAACATCGCAGTACACTGTCATTGAAACAGGTGTGTACATCAAGATTTTCATAGCACAACACAGTATGTTGCCAAACTGGAAGTAATGAAACCTAGCACTGTCTGATGATATATATGAAAGCATTCTGTGCAGTTCCCTTTATTTGTGCTGTTGGCCTTCAGTACTACTGGCACACATTTCCTTTACAAATCACAACAATACAGCGTTACATTATAAAAAATGTGAACAGTCCGGCTCATCTTTCTCACTCAGTCGTTTGCACGAGACAGTTTACATGGACTAACGTGGTTTGTGTGCTGTGACATCAGTAAAGAAGAACTATTGATAAGATTTATATTTAATGAATAATCTGGAGAATATTTTGTGTGATTTTATTTTTGGTTAATGGCGCTAATTTGATACTTGTTCTTACGACAAGCGATAAGCGTAGCACAGATGACTGTCATTTGGCGTCTGTTTG
>Ga0123352_10012591_pt1 | contig 13382 bp, 11 predicted proteins | sample TergutLab28metaG_FD_89700 | JGI IMG/M metagenome (GOLD analysis project Ga0123352, IMG submission 89700) | Labiotermes labralis P1 segment gut microbial communities from Petit-Saut dam, French Guiana - Lab288 P1 | ecosystem: Host-associated > Arthropoda: Insects > Digestive system > Gut ... | reverse complement strand
TTCACGGAACCCGAAGGTTCATTACCGCACTCACAAGCGCCCGCCACCTGTCTCTATCCTGGGCCAGCCCAATCCAGTCCATATACCCACATCCCACTTCCTGGAGATCCATCCTAATATTATCCACCCATCTACACCTTGGTCTCCCCAGTGGTCTCTTTCCCTCCGGTTTCCCCACCAAGACCCTATAAACCACCCTCTCCTCACCCATACGCGCCACATGCCCAGTCCATCTCATTCTTCTCGATTTTATCACCCGCACGATATTGGGTGAGCAGTACAAATCATTTAGCTCCTCGTTATGCAATCTCCTCCATTCCCCCGTTACCTCGTCCCTCCTCGGTCATAGATAGTGCTAATTAAATAATGTAATTACAATGTTTGTAGCAGAAATTATTTTATCCTCCCAGTTTGCTTGGGTTAGTGTCCTTAGTTCTAGTAATCTATCACTAAAACATGCTTATATGAATCTTCATGTTTGTACCGTGCATCAATGACGACTAAAACACTTTATTATCCAACAGATGCACAAATATATAATTCGTAGATACGATTGGAATTATTATAAGATATTTGAAATTGCTCCAATTTTAAATATTTTATAATAATTCTGATTGTATCTACGAATTATACATTTGTGCATGTGTTGGGTAATAGAGTGTTTTAATGTTTATATGAACTTCCCGAAATTAAGCATTGTGTATTTATCTCGGTAGTTAACCAAATTGATGCACAAAATTTTTGTTTTACAATACGTTTATTTCATGCCTCTACATGTTTCGAGCACATGTGCTCGAAACATGTAGAGGCATGAAATAAAACTTACTGTGAAACAAAAACTTTGTGCATCATGATGGTTAATTACTGAGATAAATATACTGAGATGCACGGTCAACAGAACGTAAAAAAAAATAAGCATTGTGTATTGTATATTGTATATTGTATATTGTATATCCCGGTATGTAAGAATAAGAGCCATTATATATTCTATTGCAGTTTATTGAAATCTCAGTCATCAGAACACTTAATAACATGACTGCAAAATACTAGAATTTCAAAGGAATACATTGAAGCATCAAATAAATTCCAGCGGACGAACCTGACCAATCACCAACAGCGACTTAATAGCAAAATACTCACACGCATTTTCAAGATTTATCAAATCAGAGGTGACTGTGAAGATTGTCTTATGGGATGTGACACCGTACAGTCTGGTTGAAATGTTCACCCTTTTGTGGAGGCAGCGGGTTTTGCTGAGACATCAGAAGACAGGAATGTTAAAAGTCTGTTGATTTTATGCTTACAATAGGTAGCGAAATTTTATAAACATTGCCAATTTTGTTTGTTTTTGGCGTGACGGCCCCCCAGTGGACCAGGGTCTCCTCATTCACGAGGTTTCTAGATCACATACAACGACGCACCACAGTCGGTAGGACTCCTCTGGACGAGGGATCGGCTCGTCGTAGTGACCTGTACCTAACAACACTCACAACAGACAGACATCCATGCCCCCAGTGGGATTCGAACCCACAATCTCAGTAGGCGAGCGGCCACAGACCTACGCCTTAGACCGCGCGGCCATTGGGAACGGCATTGCCAATTTTAATATACTGAAATAATTGAAACTTGATTGCAATGAAGGATATTATCATTCTAAACTCTAACAAGACATAATTAAAGCTACATTGTGCTCCAGATATCATCACCATCATCGTCATCATCATCATCATCGTCATCGCGAAGTCTGTCTTACGACAGTTCCATAACCTCTTTCAAAGTGATTTCTCCACACAGCGCGATCTAGTGCTTCCTCTTCCAGTTTCCAGTATACTCTCTTTTCCTTAACGTCATCAATTAGCTGTATACTCCTTCTTCCTCGTCCTCTCTCCCATTCTATCTCTCCCATCTTTCCTACAGTAACGTATTCTACAAGGCTGTTCCTACGCAAGATGTGACCACTCCAAACTGGATTTGTCCTGAATATATTTCATGGAAGTCCGTGTTATCTCGAATCCTCCACCACACATTCATTTAAATATTCCATGAAGCTTAAACATGATGAAATCCCAATTTTGTAATTTTTATCATATTTCATGTAGTATTCAGTGTTATAGCAACTTAATACCGGCGTTTCCGAGAAATGTACTTCCTTTGCCATCGGGAGGGAACACAGAGGTATTATCTTTCCCGCAACGTTTGTACTCTTGTGTCAGAGCACAGCACCGTAATCCAGAACGCTAAAGTGAAAACCTGTTGCTTTTAACCTCTTAAATGACACTTGAAATTTAGTGCACTACAAGAAATAAGCAATTAATTATACTTTTTTCTTTAATTAGAAATCTGAGACAGAAATTGTGCGGAACTAAATAGCTTGCTATGATTTATTCGTGTACTGTAATATCTTTATGCATTAAAATTTGTCTCGCGACACAAGAACGGTAGATGGAAATATAGTTGTATATTGCAGAAGTTACCTGGGTTCCTGTCAAACCCTAACGGACGAGAAAACAAATACAGAGCCGTGTTTCCTTTGAGAATTGGTAGTTTAAAAGGTGATCAGGTGTCTCCCAACCACGGAAATCTTTTCTTTTGGCAACCTAACGTCATATTCTAAGATTCATTATAATAATATCCTTCCCTTATTCCTCTTATCTAGGTCTATCAAGAAGTCTGCTTCCATCGTGTTTTCCTGTTACAAAGTTCTATGCATTTCTGATCTTTCCCATGCATGCTACATACCCAATCCATTTCGTTACGGTCTATTAGGTCAGCCTGTACCTAGTAACATTCGGTGAAGTGTACTGAAAGTAGTAGCTTGCGGCTGTAAGTTTCTACACATGCCTGTGACTTCGTCTTTCTTACGTTCAGTTATTATAGATCGCATTTTGTTGTCGATCGTTGTTCTTCGTTGTCGATCGTTGTCGATCGTTGTTCTTTGTTGTCGATCTTTGTTTTTTGTTGTCGAACTTTGTTCTTTGTTGTGATCTTTGTTTTTTGTTGTCGAACGTTGTTCTTTGTTGTCGATCTTTGTTTTTTGTTGTCGAACGTTGTTCTTTGTTGTCGATCTTTGTTATTTGTTGTCGATCTTTGTTATTTGTTGTCGATCGTTGTGTTTTGTTGTCGATTGTTGTGTTTTGTTGTCGATCGTTGTGTTTTGTTGTCGATATTTGTTCTCTGTTGTCGATCGTTGTTCTTTGACAGGAACGTTATTGAAATTTAAAATTGCGATGAATGCCATAGATCTTAACTTGTATATTATTATGAAATATTTTGTATTTTTTAATAGTGTTACTAGAGTACGGACCGAACAATCCGAGGTTCGATTCCAGGAAGGGTCAGAATATTTTCCTCTTCTTAAAAGCGTCCACACAATCTCTGGGGCCCACCCAGCCTCCTGTTCAATGAGTACCGGGTTTCTTGTCCTTTGGGATAAAATGGTGTGGCATGAATTTGTCCACACACACTATCCAGTACCGAAGTTAGGAATGAGTGGAGATATACCTCAGCTCCCTCTATGCCTCCGTGACATACACAGAGGCAACTTCATCTTTCTCAGTACTAACGTAACAGTAAAGAAGATCTTTGCATGAGCAGGATAAAAGAGTTTTGTTCAATCTTGCTTTGAGAAACATTTCATATATATTCTCCCAGTGACAGTGCGTAGTCCTGCCTAGTCAGTATAACACTGACTCACTAGCAAGTGTATAATCCTGTATAGTCAGTATAAGCTCAAAATTTCAACTGAAATTGGAAGCTAATTTGGGGTTTTATTGCTGTATTTACTCGTGAAATGTACCGCTGTAATGCAGTTTATGTTGTTATCCATATTACTATTGGAATAATGAGAGGAATAACAATGTAAAACTTTCAAGGCCTGGAAATAGATTTATTTAAAAAATCGTAATTTTAGTTTCTTTTCTTATGAAATTCCGCGTTTTATTTCATGTTATTTCAAATTATATTTTGCAGCCTTCTCTTCATTTTTTAAACATCCTTCACCGACGTCGTAAGTTCTTATAATAAAACCAACGAGAAGCACTAATTTCTCAAATTTATTTTTGGAGTAGGACTCTACATGTTTCGGACAGTATCTCTGTCCATCATCAGGAGTCTAGTACTGCATGACTTATACCTATTTCTGTGTATACAGTACTAGACTCCTGATGATGGACAGAGGAACTGTCCGAAACATGTAGAGGTCTATTCCAAAAATAAATTTGAGAAATTAGTCAATCTCGTTGGTTTTATTATAAGAATATATCACAATACACCGTCCTCTGAATGCCAAATTCGAAGTCATAGGATTGCTTTATCAGTATGATAATGATAAAATAAGTTTACACAGTGTTCTTTACCACCTTTTAACTTTTTGAATCAGACATTAAATTTTGTAAACGTTAAGAAAATCACCAAACCGTTTCTTCTGATCATTACGGACACTTTGCCCACTAGTAATACTGTCGATACTTCTAATTATAGGAGAAAATACCGGACTCTTTCGATGCTCCACATATAACAGAATATATTGTATCCGTTGTTCGAGAAATAAACATTTATAGAATTGTTCCAATTTACTGGACGAGGTGTTGATCATTACAGACGCATCTGTGTTGGTGAAGGCGTTGGTGGTCTCTCATGTTACCGGTTTACGATTGCTCGTGTGCATGTTTTTGGGCATAAATTTTCCTCTACGTGTTGGTTGCTTGATATTGGATTTTGCTGTCCCTTTATTAGTGCCTTTGATAGAGTTTACAGCTACGTCTCACTCTGTACAGCACACAACACACATGCCTCTCTACCAGTATATAACGATGTAATTTTGCCGAGTGTTTTAACATAAATATAATTTTAGTTAGATACAGATAAAGCTCCCTGATTATGGTCATTAAAGACCGAAACATGTAGGAGCGATATTATTGTGTATTTTAATATAAATTAAATGTTTTAACCAAGTTAATAAATAGTGCATTTGTTGGTGTGTGAACTACCTACAGTTACGTAAGTTTAGCAAACTCAAAAATATTTCTGTAGCTTTTTCAAACACGATTGTCACATGACTATTGCAACATGGGTGCCTGTTGTCAAAACCGCAACTTGGTGAATTAGAAAGGCGTGAATGTGGTGAGTTATCTAATTAAACGTGTTTTTCAAGGCGCATTGAGATAATATCGTCAGCTTTTACATAACGTAACGTGTCTAAATGTTAATTTCCTGAAACTCTGAAATAGAACCCCATTTTTATCTACAACTTGACTAGAAACAAACGTTATGTCTTCTGGAAAAGAAATAATATTTCGCTAATTAACAGTTTTAATCTAACGAGTGTCTTAATTACTGTAAACTTGCATGAAGCTTAATTGGCAGTTACCTTAATACATATATCTAAAATTACTTCTGTATCACACTCAATGTGGACTGGAATGTATTTGGTTGAACGTGGTGGATGAATGCAAATCTAAGTACATGGAGAAAATATTCTTTGAGATCTTTGCTCTTCTGGGATGTTACGCAGCGTAGACTGGTAGTTACCGACGTTTCGTGACAACCTGTCGGTCTCATTTTATATTCGTGGTTCCTTGCATCGTAATTCTAAGTTGAAGAAATCCAACGCGATGCAACAGTATGCAGATATTTATTTACTACTAAATTATTCTACATGTTTCGGACGTCCATCGCGCCCATCGTCAGGAGTATATAAAACTGTAGTTGCAGCCTCTGGTACAGATCATACTATCTGCGGAGCGAGCTTCCTCAAACGTGACCAAGTAAGATAGTACGATGTATGATCTGTACCAGAGGTTGCGACTACAGTGTTATGGACTTCTGATGATGGGTACGATGGACGCCCGAATCATGTAGAGTAATTTAGCAGTAAATAAATATCTGCGTACTGTTGCATCTTGTTGGATTTCTTCAACCCGTCGGTCTCATGTCCAGGGGTCAAGCAATCAAGCCTGTTTAAGTATGATACACTATACCAGCTTCACACATAAATCATGTTGGTCTGTTGTAGTTAAATTTGAAATGTAAAAATATGAAATAAATTTAAAGTCTGTTCTTGTCGGTGCAGCTTTCGCCTTTGTGTGCACATCTACTGTTGTTGTTTTCAGTTCATTAGGGATCAAGTCCTGTGATTATACGGAATATATATTTTCTCGTATTTTTTGAAATCACAAATTGTGTGTAATGGTCATCGATTTATAACTGATCGCAAACAACACTGGACGCTTGTATTTACAGGCGAATGCCACAACCACAAGAACAGATTTTAACCATATTTCACATTTTGATATTTTTAATTTAGCTACCAACAATCAAAATGATTTCTGTGTGATGCTGCTGTAGTTTGACATTCAGGTGACGGTGCATCATGATAAATTCATATAACAAAACCAAAAAGATGCGCTAATTTCTCAAATTTATTTTTGGAATAAAACTCTACATGTTTCGGACAGTTCCTCTGTCCACCATCAGGAGTTTTTCACTGCACACACAGCAACTGTGTATGTCATACAGGTTAGTCATACAGCCTGCGAGCAGGATCAGGAGACTGATTCTGCTCGCAAGCTGTCAGCAAACCTGTATGACATATAAAGTTGCTGTGTGTGCAGTGAAAAACTCCTGATGATGGACAAAGGAACTGTCCGAAACATGTAGAGTTTTATTCCAAACATAAATTTGATAAATTAGTGCATCTAGTTGGTTTTATTATGTGAACTGCTATAGTTTATCATATGTATGTAAAATCCCTTTATATTTGGACACCATGGCAGTGATGGCGGACATAAAAAATTACTCTTTTAATCCAATTTCATACAAATAATTGGCCCATACAGAACTCGTAAGTAATTAGCCCATACAAAACTTCCGTTTCTACCTCACAAAGAAGTGGCTGTGTCTCCATTATGAAGATTAATAAGTTCTGATAAATGGAAACCCATTTTATTGTACAGAAAACTGTTCACCCTTCAGAACCTCAAACTTGATTGTGGGTTTTTGTAGAAAAAAATCTGTTTGACAATATGTTAAATTTTCGGTCCAAACAGGCTGTTATCATACTTTACATAAATCTATTTACCTTTTTCGTATAAAGTCCCAAGATGGCCATTTGTCAACAAGGTACTTTTTACAATACAACGTTGATGTGATTAACTGTGTTGTTAACAATAGAAGATTAACCAGTTTAGGAAAATATTTGTTGTTTATTCCCGATGTTCTTTCCCGAAGCCATTTGAAACGGGCTGATGCACTCTGTGGTCAAAATGCAGCGTTGTTTACTATTAAAGCAGGGGATACGTTCAGTAATCACAGGGCGTTTTTAGATGTTTATTACGTAGCGCATCGAGACAATGTCAAATGAAATTTCATGATTGCATCATCGCTGCGTCTGGTAGATATTCCTGCGAGGTGAAACTCGGTTCAGGGACCTGTTTCGCTTGACGCAAGGTCTCACACATAACAAACAATCATGAGAATATCAGCCTTAATGTATGGCTGACATTAATTTCCCCTTATCAGGTCTTTTTGTATAACCTGATAAAAATGGGCGATTCGTGGGACTTTGTTATTTTTGAGTTGGGAATGAAATTATTTTATGATGAATTGGAACACTTAATAGGGCGTTTATTTCAGCACAGCCAATCAACCACTTATGTTTAGCGCATACAGCAGGTTTAACTTTTTTTCGCGCAAGTGTGTATTTTGCTTCATAATGACTGAGAACTAAGTCAGGCGTTGCACAACCTGAAATCTTAATGTCAGTTTTCCCGGTGAGAGTTAATTGCCAAAAACTGGTGCCCTGTAAACAATTCACACAGCTATTTTTAATGTTTAAGTTACTATTGAATCTGCTGAAGTTAAAACATCCACAGATGTGGCTTTGTAAAAACTAGATATAAACTATTATCAAAATGTCAAACGTTTGAAGGGTTAAGAGAGGTGAACAGATATGCGAAGTGCTGCTGAATGCGCTGTCTGGGCTGCAGTTGTGTTGCACAGGGTGTGGGCTAACTACATAAAACAGTACACCCAGTTGTTATGTATTTTTGAAAAAAATAACTGAATTTTGTCCGATTCCAATAGTAGGTAGCTGATATTCAGTGAATGTATACAAAGTTCAGAACATTCTTGGTAACATGGAGTGGATCACTTACACATTTTGACAAATTGTGTGGTTTCTTAATGTTCTTGTAAGTTACCCTGATGATGGTCGCGACGGCGATTGAAACGTTTTGGTAATGAGTACAGTGTGATAAACATAATTTACATGATTGCATTTGTTGGTATTATTATTATTATGTTGAACTATACATACACACATACACTTACGTACATAACACATACATACATACACACACACACACACATAAAATACACACACATACATACATATACACACATACATACGTACGCACATACACACATACACACATACATTACATACACACATACATACATACACACATACATACATACACACACACATACATACATACACACACACACATATACATACATACATACATACATACGTACACACACTCACTCACTTACTCGCTCACTCACTTACTCACTCACTCACTTACTTACTCACTTACTTACTTACTTACTCACTCACTCACCCACTCTCTCACTCTGTCACTCACTCACTCACTCGCTTACTTACTCACTCACTCACTCACTTACTTACTTATTCACTCACTTACTCACTTACTTACTCACTTACTGAATCTCTCACTCACTCACTCACTTACTTACTTACTTCCTTACATATACTACAGTCATCTTTAAACTGAATAGCAGTAACATAACAACAAACCGAATAACTGAGCAGTGAACTTTATTTTGCTTCATAATTAATTATATTCATGACATAACCAATTACGGTGATTATAGAAACGAAAATGTTTAGTTGTTTTTTTGGTCGTATCTGAGTATTTTCTTCAAATGTAGACCTATAGTACATAGACATTATTTTGGTTTTATTTCCTGCTTTGTGTTTTTAAAGTCTGTGAATTTTATTGCGAATTGTATTGATTTTTAAAAGTTATTTCTGTCTCGGAACGTTCATGGATGTATTAGCTGATGTTCGGTATGCGGGTATTTCTTAGTCTTACAGAATTGCTGGTGAAAGCCCGATGGGAAAGAGATCACGTGTAGATCTGGGCATGGAAGGAAAGAATGCTGTATAAACATGTTTTTAAATAGTAGTGTACGTCCAAAGTCGACTGCTTTCAAATGATTCAAGATCGATTCCGGTGGCCGGTTGTTGTGAATACGATATCGAATATTCTGGCTACATTAAGGACGAAACATTTCTTGACCGACTGAGCAACTGTCACTAACTGAAGTCAAAAGAGCATTGCTTCGTGAAGTTACAGGTTATATTTAAGTGGAACACTTTTACGGACAGCGGAAAGTAAAGCAGACTGATTTCATGCAATCTATGCAAAGCGTTAGGCTACCGAAATAATCGACCTGCTTAGGGTGTGACGTGAGATGTTTATTTTAAAAGGAAGGTAGCCTATGTTGTGAATTGTACTACATTTAGTATGATGCTAATCGACTGCTAATGTATTGTATTTCTGGCCTCTAAAATTCTTTTCGCATTCAACTGCAAATAACCTTAATGCTGGGAAATCCTTCAGAAAATGCGCCCATATTAACAGCCATGTTTGCATAAGGCTTGTGTATGTGTCTTATTTCTTCTTCTCCTCCTCTTTCTTCTTCTTCTTCTTCTTCTTCTTCTTCTTCTTCTTCTTCTTATAAAGCGCTACAACCTGTACAAGGTTATGGCTTGCTCAACCACTTTCTTCCAACTATCTATGTTCTGTGCTACTTTCTTCCAATTGCTTATGTTTATGCTCTTTATATCTTCCAAAACGTCAACTTCCCAACGTGTTTTAGGTCTTCCAATTGGTCTTTTAGACATGGGTTTCCATCTCTTAATCTTTTGCACAATATCATCCTCAGCCATGCGTTCAACATGGCCTAACCAGTTTAATCTTTATTTTTTAATAAACCCAATTATACTTCGTCCTTTTAATATAACATTTATTTCTTGATTACTTTTAATCCTCCAGTAACCATCAGCTGTTCTTGTAGGACCAGATATTTTCCTCATGATCCTTCTTTCGAAAATCATCAATTTATTTGTCTCATTTTCTTTAAGTACCCACGTTTCGGAAGCGCAAATTACTGTTGGACGAATTAACGTGTTATAAAGTTGTTGTTTGACGTTTCAGGATATTAATGTTTATGTAAATAGTTTTTTATGAACACGGTACGCCCTATTTCCTGCGGCTATTCTTTCTTTAATTTCCTCCTTAATGGAGTTGTCAGTTTTCACCATTGCTCCGTCTTGTTTACTAAGTTATATGTTTATGTCACTGTATTTTTACAGATTGAAGCAATTTCACGTCAAAATTTTGCCTAGACAATTTTGTTGTATACGTTTCAGTGTTGAAAAATGTATCAGTTTATGTATGACGCAAAATTGTGAGGCATTCCCTTAACCCTCCTCTCCAGTAAAAGACAACAGTGATTTCTCAACGTATTGTTGGGCTACAGGTCATTGTTAACACTTGCCTTACCATGAAAGCGCAACAATGATTTTATGAAGATTTTAATTCTCTGTTAGCAATATACAAATACTGATGTCTGATATTTTTGTCAGATTTTCAGTAAATTCGGATTTTCTTTACAGATTTTAATACAATTCATCTATTTTTTTTTTGTCCAATGCCACCACATGTACTTGTGGACTTCGTGGTCCTCCCTCCTGGGCATGGCAGGAGTGTAACCGACTTCTAAGGTTGGGACGCCCATGAGGCGCAGTTACGTTGTCCCGATTATGTGAGTGGTGATATACGAGGATGTAGTTCCAGGAGGGCCCTTAAACCTAAATTCTCCCAATCTACCCCATCAGGGAAAATTCCCACAGTAGACCCGGGAATCGAATCCGGGACCTAATGATTAGTAGTCAGTGACTCTGACCACTAGACCACGGGGCTGGTCTCAATTCATCAATCTCAAATTTCACAATAATAGTGAGAGCCGAGTTGATGCGTGCTGAGAGGAGGAGAGGCGTGACGAAGCTGATGGGCGATTTTCGCGACTATGTGAAGGAAGCGTGAAGATTATTTATAATTTTTTCTGAATATTCATTGTAGATATTCACAATAAATATAATTTGATAGCGGAGAAAGGGAATACATGATTATTTGCTTCTTGCATCTAAGAAACTTTTAATGAAACTAATTAGATATTCTACAATCTGTGCATTATTATCATAACCAGTTATATTTACCAACAGACGCACAGACTAAGAAATGAATCATTCACAAGTCTTAGAAAACTCCTAACAGTTTTGGCGCCGAGGTGCCATCCTCGGAGATTTACAAATAAAAGGAATTATGAGCGTCGGAACTTCAAACTAGGTAACACAATGCTTAGTATTAGAATATTTAAAATATTAAATTTATAAATTATAATATGATAATTTTAATGTCAACGTCTTTGTGATTTTGTAATTTTTTACTTATTATTTTGTAATTTACAATATTAATATTTTAAATATCCCAGTACTGGACATTGTACTACAGAGGTTGATATGTTGGTGCTTGTACTATTTGTACCGGTGTGCTGATAAGTCCTTAGCCCGACCAGGAAGCAAACAAGCTCGGAAGCATGTCAGGGACGCGCGCGATTTCAACAACATGTATACGCGAGCTGTCATCAATTTTTTTTTTCCTTGCAAGACAAGGCGCCGAAGGAAATTCAAGCCATTCTGACAGAAAAATTAGCTTGTTTCCTTCCTGGTCGGGCTAAGGACTTATCAGCACCCCTGCATTCCCTAAAGTTGGCAACTCAATACCGAAACCTGCAGCTCTTTTATAAGATGTTGTATAGTTTATGTGATGATGTGTGCATTTGTGGCCTATATAAATGATTGATTTCATTCAGCACTTTATTTACGCCCTTAAATGAAAGAATTTCGTGAATGGTAATTTGAAAATGATGTCAGATCACTTGGCCGTGGCCTGTCTTAAGACACATTTCCAGCATATTCCAGAACAGATGTAGAAGAACACCAGAATCTCATCATTTCGCGGTTTAGTCATATTGCAATATTACAGACGGAAAAGCTTACGTCAATGTTGTTGCCAAATCACGTGCAAGATACTGTCCTCATTACCCATTACGTGGAGCGTATCAGATTAGTGATTTTGGGTTTGATAAATATTATCCTTCGAAGTTAGACTGGTTTCTTTCTATTTCCAAACGGTGCAGCCAACTGACACAAAGACCGCCTCTTCGTGCGATGTCGCGTGACACAACTCCATTCGCAATAGATGAGGATTCTCATCAGAAAACACAAGGCTGTGACGTTTTTGTTTGCACCTGCAGGTTTCCACATTAACAAAGGTCGGGGAGGGGGGGAGAGAAATGAGATATTAACTGACATGTTGTAAATGGCTGAATGCAAATGAGACTATATCTTATAATAAAATAATAAAACTTAAAAAATATAATGGGTTTTAGGGTATTTTTCGAAAATATATCGAGAAAATTCAAGTTTAATTAAAATTTGACAAGAATACGTAAGGGTACTTTACGTGAAGTCTTATGTACATTTATGACAATACCTCCCTGAGTTCTCCTTAGAATGAGAAATGTTTCAGACAAAATTTGTAGAGAAAATCAAAACACATTTTTTGTCCAATAACTTTTTTCTTCGAAAATCGTGCCATTTATGATATAATGTGGAAAACTATGTTGGAGCAGGACAGGCCACAGATGACAATATGATATGGTCTTTCGCCTTGCATACTGGATAACTAAGAATACAAAAATACATTAAGAATATGTACTTATGTATGTAATTAACTCACAAATATACATCAGCACAACAAATATTTATTGGAGTAATAGGCTACATGTTTCGACCTGTTAACAGGTTATCATCAGGCCTTCAGCAGAATAAGTCAAAGGTTCTTTTGAGAAATTGGGAACCCAATGTTTTTTATAGTTGTAAACGAATATAAAATCTGGTACTGGATAAAATATGATACATACATTATCTGTTTAAAATAGTTAAAACATGAGTAGGTGTCAGATTTATTGGTAATTTTTCATCTTATATGTATAAAACTTTATTTTTAGGTATGAATTACGTATATAAAGCCTGTAATCCAACAATCTTAAACTTATCTATAAATAAGAAAGAGATAAGTTTAGGATTGTTGGATTACAGGCCTATGATTTCGTACCTTACACGACTACTAGACACAACAGTGAATAATGGCTCCCTACCAGGGGATTGGAAGAGAGCCACGGTGATTCCTGTTTACAAGGGGGGTGACCGATCACTTGTCACAAAC
>Ga0123352_10012589_pt1 | contig 13384 bp, 12 predicted proteins | sample TergutLab28metaG_FD_89700 | JGI IMG/M metagenome (GOLD analysis project Ga0123352, IMG submission 89700) | Labiotermes labralis P1 segment gut microbial communities from Petit-Saut dam, French Guiana - Lab288 P1 | ecosystem: Host-associated > Arthropoda: Insects > Digestive system > Gut ... | reverse complement strand
TTTATGTCACTCATACGTTAATTATATGTTAAGTACAGATATTAACATTACAGAAACCACATATTCCTGCCAGTTTTAATATGTATTTGGTAATCAATAAGTGTGTAACAGCTGTCAAAGTTTGAAAATTCTATGGCCATTATCTCCGTAACCGTTCAACTTTGGATATAGGTGTTTTGGGTTATATCGTTATACTTTAACATAAGGAACACTCTCCCGAAGTCTGGCACATTCCTCCTGGGACACCCTGTATATACGGTAGAGTGCAGATCAGTGGCAGTGTGTGTATATACAGTACAGCGCAGATCAATGGCAGTGTTTATATATACGATACAGTGCAGATCAGTGGCAGTGTGTATATATTGTACAGTGCAGATCAGTGGCAGTGTGTGTATATACAGTACAGTGCAGATCATTGGAAGTGTGTATATATACAGTACAGTTCAGATCATTGGCAGTGTGTATATACAGTATAGTGCAGATCATTGGCGGTGTGTATATATTTGGTACAGTGCAGAAAATTGGCTGTGTATATATGGTACAGTGCAAATCTGTGGCAGTACATTTCAGATCAGTGGCAGTGTGTGTATATACAGTACAGTGCAGGTCAATGGCAGTGTGTATATACAGTACAGTGCAGATCAATGGCAGTATGTATATATATATGTGTATATATATATATATATATATATATATATATATATATATACGGTACAGTGCAGATCAGTGGCAGTGTGTATATATGGTACAGTGCAGATCAGTGACCGTGTGTATATATGGTACAGGGCAGATCAATTGCAATGTGTATATATACAGTACAGAGCAGATCATTTGCAGTGTGTAAATACAGTATAGTGCAGATCAGTGGCAAGTGTGTGTATATACAGTACAGTGCAGATCAATGGTGGTCTGTATATATACAGTACAGTGCAGATCAGTGGCGGTGTGTATATACAGTACAGTGCAGATCAGTGGCAGTGTATATATACAGTACAGTGCAGATCAATGGCAGTGTGTATATACAGTATAGTGCAGATCAGTGGTGGTCTGTATATGTACAGTACAGTGCAGATCAGTTGCATTGTGTAAAACCATGTACGGTGCAGACCAACCGCGGTGTATATACAATGCAATGCAGATCAATTCCAATGTGTGCAGACAATACAGTGCAGACCAACAGCAGGGTGTGTATATAAAGTACAGTGCAGACCAACAGCAATGTGTGTATACAGTACGGGGCTGACCAACAGCAGTGTGTGTAAGCAATACAGTGCAGACCAACAGCAGTGTATGTATACAGTACAGTGCTGACCAACAGCTGCGTGTATATACAGTACAGTGCTGACCAACAGCAGTGTATATACAATGCAATGCAGACCAATTCCAGTGTATATGAAATACATTGCAGACCAACAGCAGTGTGTGTATATACAGTACAGTGCTGATTAACAGCTGTGTGTATATACAGTACAGTGCAGACCTACAGCAGTGTATATACAATGCAATGCAGATCAATGCTAGTGTGTATATAAAATACATTGCAAACCAACAGCAGTGTGTGCATATACAATACAGTGCAGACCAACAGCAGTGTGTATATACAATACACTGCAGACCAACAGCAATGTGTATATACAGTGCAGTGCAGACCAACAGCAGTGTGTGTATATACAGTACAGTGCAGATCAACAGCAGTGTATATACAATGCAATGCAGATCAATTCCGGTGTGTGTATAAAATACAGTGCAGACCAACAGCAGTGTGTGCATATACAGTACAGTGCTGAATAACAGCAGTGTGCATATACAGTACAGTGCAGTGCAGACCAACAGCAATGTGTATATACAGTACAGTGCTGACTAACAGCAGTGTGTATATACAGTACAGTGCAGTGCAGACCAGCGGCAGTGTGTATATACAATACAGTGCAGACCAACAGCAGGGTGTGTATATACAGTACAGTGCTGAATAACAGCAGTGTTTATATAGAGTACAGTGCAGTGCAGACCAACAGCAGTGTGTATATACGATACAGTGCAGACCAACAGCAGTGTGTGTGTATATACAGTACAGTGCTGAATAACAGCAGTGTGTTTATATACAGTACAGTGCTGACTAACAGCAGTGTGTATATACAGTACAGTACAGACCAACAACAGTGTATACACAATAAAATGCTGATCAATTCCAGTGTGTGTATAAAATACATTGCAGACCAACAGGTGTGTGTGTATATACAATACAGTGCAGACCAAAAGCAGTGTCTATACATTACAGTGCAGACTAACAGCAGTGTGTGTATATAAAATAACATGCAGACCTACAGCAGTGTGTGTATATACAGTACAGTGCAGACTAACAGCAGTGTGTGTATATACAAGACATTGCAGACCAACAGCAGTGTGTATATACAGTACAGTGCAGACCAATGCAGTGTGTGTATATACAGTACATTGTAGACCAACAGCAGTGTGTATATACAGTACAGTGCAGACTAACAGCAGTGTGTGTATATATACAATACAGTGCAGAACAACAGCAGTGTGTGTGTATATACAGTACAGTGCAGACCAACAGCTGTGTGTGTAAATACAGTACAGTGCAGACCCACAGCAGTGTGTATATACAGGACAGTGCAGACCAACAGCTGTGTGTATATACAGGACAGTGCAGACCAACAGCAGTGTGTATATACAATACAGTGCAGACTAACAGCAGTGTGTGTGTGTGTGTGTGTGTGTGTATATATATACAGTACAGTGCAGACCAACAGTAGTGTGTGTATATACAATACAGTGCAGACCAATGGCAGTGCGTGTATGTACAGTACAGTGCAGACTAACAGCAGTGTGTGTGTATATACAGTACAGTGCAGACGAACAGCAGTGTGTGTATATACAGTACAGTGCAGACCAACAGTAGTGTGTGTATACACAATACAGTGCAGACCAAAGGCAGTGCGTGTATGTACAGTACAGCGCAGGCCAGCAGCAGTTTGTGTATATACATACAGTGCTGACCAAACAGCATTCTGTGTGTATATACAGTACAGTGCTGACCAACAGCAGTGTGTGTGTATATACAGTACACTGCAGGCAAAGGTCAGTGTGTATATATACAGTACAGTGCAGACCAACAGCAGTGTGTGTATATACAGTACAGTGCAGACCAACAGTAGTGTGTGTATATACAATACAGTGCAGACCAATGGCAGTGCGTGTATGTACAGTACAGTGCAGACGAACAGCAGTGTGTGTATATACAATACAGTGCAGACCAACAACAGTGTGTATATACAGTACATTGTAGACGAACAGCATTGTGTGTATATACAGTACAGTGCAGACGAACAGCAGTGTGTGTATATACAGTACAGTGTAGACCAATGGCAGAGCGTGTATGTACAGTACAGTGCAGACCAACAGTAGTGTGTGTATATACAATACAGTGCATACCAATGGCAGTGCGTGTATGTACAGTACAGCGCAGGCCAGCAGCAGTTTGTGTATATACAGTACAGTGCTGACCAAACAGCATTCTGTGTGTATATACAGTACAGTGCTGACCAACAGCAGTGTGTGTGTATATACAGTACACTGCAGGCAAAGGTCAGTGTGTATATACAGTACAGTGCTGACCAAACAGCATTCTGTGTGTATATACAGTACAGTGTTTACCAACAGCAGTGTGTGTGTATATACAGTACACTGCAGGCAAAGGTCAGTGTGTATGTATACAGTACAGTGCAGACCAACAGCAGTGTGTGTATATACAATACAGTGCAGACCAATGGCAGTGCGTGTATGTACAGTACAGTGCAGACTAACAGCAGTGTGTGTGTATATACAGTACAGTGCACACGAACAGCAGTGTGTGTATATACAATACAGTGCAGACCAACAACAGTGTGTATATACAGTACATTGTAGACCAACAGCTTTGTGTGTATATACAATACAGTGCAGGCCAGCAGCAGTTTGTGTATATACAGTACAGTGCTGACCAAACAGCATTCTGTGTGTATGTACAGTACAGTGCTGACCAACAGCAGTGTGTGTGTATATACAGTACACTGCAGGCAAAGGTCAGTGTGTTTATACAGTACAGTGCTGACCAAACAGCATTCTGTGTTTATATACAGTACAGTGCTGACCAACAGCATTGTGTGTGTATATACAGTACACAGCAGGCAAAGGTCAGTGTGTATATATACAGTACAGTGCAGACCAACAGCAGTGTGTGTATATACAGTACAGTGCAGACCAACAGCTGTGTGTGTATACAGTACAGTGCAGACCAACAGCAGTGTGTATATACAGTACAATGCAGACAAAGGTCAGTTTTTGTATATACATACAGTGCTGACCAGCAGCAGTGTATGTATATACAGTACAGTGCAGACCAACAGCAGTTTTATTGTATATACAGTACAGTGCAGACCAACTGCTGTGTGTACATACAGTACAGTGCAGACCAACAGCAGTGTGTATATGCAGTACAGTGCAGACCAACAGCAGTGTGTGTGTACGTACATTACAATGCGGACCAACAGCTGTGTGTATATACAGTACAGTGCAGACCCACAGCAGTGTGTATATACAGTACAGTGCTGACCAACAACTGTGTGTATATACATTACAGTGCAGACCAATGGCATTGTGTATATATACAGTACAGCGCAGGCCAGCAGCAGTGTGTGTATACGGTACAGTGGAGACCAATGATAGTGTGTTTGTATATTGCTCAGAGTGTATTTAGACTGCAAATTGAGTAGATGTGGAATATTTTGTATCTATAAGGTGGGGCTGTTGAATGCCACAGTAGTAAGCTGTAATGACTTGCAACCTGTATCTAATGCAATACATGTGATTTTTCTAGGGTTCAGGAGATTTCTTCAGTTTTCAACCCTAATGTTGTGAGAACCCACATCTCTGTCAGATCCATATTCATATTACCTTTCCATTTATGCCAACTACCAAGCTGCTGAACTGTCTCTGGCCACACAACATTTCAGTGTTCCTGGCAGTATTTGAGCAGTGCAAATTCTGAAGCTCTGTATGTAGCTGTCTTCATTGGGTGGCTTGTCTCACTTGCTACGTGTTCTTCCGTAAACAGTGATATAATTCATTTTGATTCTGTAAGGTGTTTTCTTAAACGGAATATTCATGTGATGTTTCAGGTTTTCATAGCAGTAAATATTCATGTAATTGTCTTTATAATGAAGTTGGAAGCAGTGGGTTGTGTTAAAACACTGGTTCACACCTAGCATTATATTTAACCCATAAGACTACATTGTGAATTTTGCTTTCAGTGGGATTTGTTAAATTGTTAGCAGGTAATTTTGTAGTCTGTGCAACAGAAATGAAGTGCTTAATTTGGGCCCCAAACTGCTATCAGAATTCCATTCATTCATTTCTCTGTATTTGCCTTCCATTTACTGCAGTTTTTAGCCAGATATCTGTTAACCAAAGATGCCAATATTTGTGCCTAATTTTAATGGCACATGTAGATGAAAGTTTATTCTCTGGGATATGACTATGTTGTTTGGCAGTGCATTCACTGAAAACAGTAATAAATGTGATGTTGTCCAAGTGGGAAAGGCAGACAACTTCCATTCTCAGGAGACGAAGTATAATAGATTGAGTATGAATATTGGCATAATTTTTTGCCACTGAATATCGTATATACTGTAATACAGCTGATTTAGGCTGAAGCCACGTCTTCTTCATTCCCTCACTTTGACCCACAAAGGCTGGTCTGTGTTTGGGTGTATCACCTCTGTTATTCAGGAGGGAGGATCACAGTGGTGTCAAAAGTGTCCATGGCACAAGCATGGGCCAGTTGAAAGGTGCCGAGCAGCTGGGTTATGGCAGGCATCCAGTCCTAGTCAGGGTACCCTGTTGGTATTGAAAGCTCTAATAGTCCCTGTCAGCACTGCAGAAAAGTTTGGTTATTGTGAGATATTAACCTTTAGACGCCTAACGTCAACTATAGTTGACGTACCGCACTGCTAACCTCCAAAGTTGCATTTTATATATTTATTCAACAAATATAGGTACCGAATGTTTTAATGATGGTGTATACTCTCCATGTTTTTCTCTTCAAAATGCAGTTTGTTTCATAATTCTAACTTGTTTGGTTCCTGTATTATTCACATTTTAATACAGGATGTGCTAAAATTAAAAAAAATAATTCTGCTGCCAAAAGGTTAACGGGCTGAGCTGAGCATGCAAGGACGTGCCTTTTGCATGCACCAAAACTGTACTGCTTAGCTTGTGCTGAGAGCAGGGTAGGTTGCCAGAGGGACAGAGTTTTATTTTCCGACATGTCTGCGTTTAGCTCAGCAAATAATGGGTTAGAGTTCATACCATGGGGAGAATCTTAACTTTCAGTAGGCCTCGAATTCTGTGCACACTAAATTGTTTGTCATTTGGGGATAAAGGGCTTGGAAAGCTGCTTATGCTAATTCGCACTTTGTATATGTTATATCATTTAAGGCAGAACTAAAGTGTCATGCAAAGAATCAAATATCTGCTTTACTTGCCCTTCTAGCTTTGCCATTCAGCACAAGTAACATCTTGCAATGTAACTATGCAGTTTAAATCAGTATTTGTGTGAATCCAACAAGCAAAAAGGAAAAATTAATTCATACCAGTATTCAGGTGACTGAACTAGCATATAAAATCTCTGGGAAGTACTAGATGTGCCTGTTGTCCGTTCAGCTGTAAGTGCAGATGGAAGTTGAATTCTGTGCACTTTCCTGTGGAACCTAGTCGTCTCGGAAAATTGGTGAACATCAGTTTGTGTTTATCTTCTGCTTAGGCACAAATAATGGTGTTTGGTGTCTGTTTCGTAGATGTGTTGTGCAAGTAATGCTAATGAATGGAAGGTAGAGGGAAGCCACATACAAATACAGGGAAATTTTGAGTGATGACAACGATGATGATTGTATCTGTACACTTCACTGCACTTGTCACTGATTTTTGTTGTGCTGAGCGCAGAGTGTTCATAGATGTGGCATCTGGAATTTTGATTTTTGGGGCTGTGAATGCAGTGTAAAGGGGTTGTGTGGTGTGGTTCCTAGTCTTGTTCCTGTGCATTTTGGTTTTGGGAATGGCTGCATATGTCACAGTGTTTTCTGCATGATTTTGTGTGGAAGTGTGGCAAGGTCTCTAACATTCTGCCAAATTATCATTGCATCTTCCAGGGAAGAACTTTATAGAGGGTTGGTGTGCTGAAGCTTCTGCTTGAGGGTTGGTCCTGTGTGTGGTCATTTGGTTGAAATGTGTGTGTCATGTTCCTTGTAATAAGGTTGGGTGTTGTGTTTCAGACAAGAAACTTCCAGGGAAGTCAAAAGATGAGCAGATGGCTGAAAAGAAGCAAGAGCTGGAGAAGAGGCTCCAGGATGTCACTGGACAGCTTGGATCAGCAAAGAAGCCTCCCAAGAAAGGTAAGCATTTGAAATCCTATGTGTGCAGTTTACCACATGCTAGATATGACGGGTGTCTGCAAGGGGTGGTAAAATATGTCTGTCGCCTTCTTTAAATGTTTTGAGTGATAACACAATAAAGGATTTTTTTTCCTGGTTGACCAGTAAATATCTGGCCGATGCCCTGCCAGTGCTGTATCAAATGAATGTGTTGGGAGGCTGAAAAGTTGGTTAAGGGAGCTGGACAAAGCTTCACAGTGATAATGACCTGTATAAAGTGGAATAGAAACGCGCCATTGGTACAGCAAATACTGAAAATGTTGCCCTCCTGACTGAATGCTTTAAGTATACCTGTGGAACATTTTGTTAACTGTCTGGAGTTTCTATTGAAATATCACAGTGGATGTTGTTAGCTGTTCCAGAGTGTGGGGATGTATGCTAAACATGGTGTTAGGTAAGGGGAATGTGGGGGCCACAGACCACAGAGGGATTTCATGAATAAGTCGTGTATTTTCTGCACTCAGTACTGTTGGTGCTGGGAATTCACCTCTCCATGTAAGGAAAATAGGCCTGATCAGGGAGAACACTAGCTGTGGATCAACTTCCCCAATGGGTACTGACTGAAGAAACCAGTTACAAAATGTATTCTGGCAACCATATGACAATTTTTTAGAAGTGTGAACTGACTGTGCCTTACATGCTCATCAAAGTTGTAACAGTTTTTGTGGCCCTTTGTGAATGTGTTTTGAAACACTTGTTTCCTGAGCTAGTCATTCAAGAGATTTTCTTGATGCAGTTCCAAGCTTTGCTACCAGTATCATCCAATTTCCTGGCTGTCAGCACAGTTTGTTACCTGTCTGGCTCTTTGTCAGTGATGCTGCTGTTGTCAGCTTATCAGCCAACTTGTATATACTTTGTATAGTTGGAAGTGCCTATGAAATTTTTTGGGGAATTTTCCATCAGACTTGTAGTTGCATTGAACATGTACACTGTTCAGCACTGTATGACTCCACCCATGCTGTCACACCACCAAATGGTCGTCTTGCGAACTGCATGAAATAGAACGAAAGTGATATGTGTGGTGCAAGAATCTCATTTGCTGACAGCTAGCTGTACGCTAGCATGTTTCAAACACCTTGAGAAGTTTTTGATAGCAGGATAATTGGCTGGATTCTGTGCCACCACATTCCCCTGATTTAATACATCATGAATTTAATTGATGGCGAACTTTAAAAGGTAAAGTGTATAAAACAAATTCTCACACTCGAAGAACCAAGAAACCAGACCTGCCATGAAATTTCAACAATTACTGTAGGAAAACCAGTGGGTTTTATTTTACTTTGTAAAGATTATTATTATTATTATTATTATTATTATTATTATTGTGAATCTTTGTGTTGCTTCCTTGGCAGACTGTTAGGCTGTGAGAATGTGGTGAACAACCGTTAGCTGAGCATTGGCCTGGCTCTTGTCGTGGCAACCAGGAAATGTTTCACCCTTTGTTCATTGCTGGAGATTTAGCTAAAATGTGCAGACCCTGACTTAATGGCAAACTTGAATAATAGTGTGTGCTGCCTGCCATCATGTGAAACATTTCCAAGTGAAGTATTGGTGCATGTTGGCAGATAACATAATGTAGCTGTACCCTCCAGTTGTTTTCTGTGGGCAGTAATGTGTAAATTCTGCAGTAACATGTAAATTCGGTTTGTTAGCATGGAGGCTCGCCCTTTTGTATGTCATCTGATCATCAGTTTTGTTTATTGCAGAGGAGAGCAAGTCTGTGGATGTAGGTGGCACCTCTCGCCTCTCAGCTTCAAGTTCCAGCAGTTCGGACACTGACTCCAGCAGTTCCAGCCTCTCTAGCAGTTCTTCTGACTCGAGTGACTCAGAAGCAGGTTAGACATTTCCCACAACGCTTTGTTCTGTGTGTTGAGTTGCCAAGTTGGATTCACTGCCCTGAGAGTGCCTGTTGCATTTTTCATGTGTATTATGTCACAAATAGTGAAATTGGCCTGTTCTCATACAGTGGCCCATACTTGCATTGCATTTGCCATATGGCAGGGTGAGTTTTTTACAGTATTATTACCAAATCAGAAAGTGTTACATAACTTCTGGGGGGTGTGAAAATAAAGCTGTAATTTTCTGTGAGATGTCATGCATTGAATATCAGGACTATCAGTCCTGGGGCACATTTAATTGCCATCAAGTTGGCACAAACACATGGTACAAAGATCAGATCATAGTATTATACTTTTATGATTAATATAGCCAAGAGTGCAGAATGTGTTGTTTGGGGTCAGTCAGCCAGCTGTCGTGTTATCAAACTGGCTGAAAAATGCTGGTGGACGCTACAGGAAGACGAGCTTATTCTTCACAAGAAAACCTTGGCAAGGAGCTGGACTCTACATAGCGCAGTATCAACAGTAGTGTATATGTGACATGCAGACAATGTGAATGGTGGCTGGACGACTTGATACTGCACCCGTGTTATAGAGTCAAGCACTCGGACCTCCAGCAGTGCATGAGATTAAAAAACCTTTGTCCTTCCTGCTGTTGTGGTGCAGTGTCAAGTCACGCATCTCTGGATGGGTCCACGCTCGTTACTGTATGATGATGGTATTGGCTTGCTGGCCTCCAAGCACATTGTTTGCACTCCCTGGCTGCTGTGTGTCTTGTTATGTCATGTTTTAATATTGCCAAGGAAGTGAAATGTGTGAAAACTGTTGCAGTGAAAAAGAAGAAGTATGTATCATGAAAGACAGCAGAACATTCTTATGAAATAATGAAGCAAGATCAAACGAACGAGCGAGCGGATGATGAATGGAACAGTGTTGTGTTAGTGGAGAGGCAGGAAGCCCTTTTCTGAGGGCCAGGTTTTATTCCTTGTGGTATAATTGGGAAGGGATGAATTTTCAAGGAACACACAGTTTTACTTTGTGACCACTGACTGTACTTTTAGTATTCAATGTCTGTAGAATATAACAATCCTGGTAGTAAGACATGTGCGTGAGTGTGCAAGGCATCTGTTTGTGAATAACCCCCTAGCAAATAATGGGCATCTGTTGCCCAAACTGTACAAAATGGATGATGCATACTGTGTGTGTGTGTGTGCGCGCACGTGCGCCTGTGTGCAACTGTGTGTGTGTGTGTGTGTTTGCTGAGGTTTTCTGATGCCATAAAAATAGTAATTTCAAATACAAATAAAATTCAAGCAGTTTGGAAGTTTATAGCTCTGGTCACTGATATACACAGTAGTGAGGAAAATTTTCACAAGTTTTGAGGTTAGTTTCTTTCCTGCAAGCTGGAGATGCTGTGTTTTAGTCCTGTTTTTTAATTATTATTATTATCGTTAATGTAAATATCAAAGCAGTTGTGAAAGGGAGAAACATAAAACTCAAGGTTTGGTGTAAATTCCGTGAAACCTGCTTGTACTGTGTTATTCAGACTTACTATATTTTTTATTTTAGTTTTCTTCTGTACTAAAAATGTGTGAGTGTTCCGTATCCTGACGCTGCGCTCGCACATGGCACATGCGTGCGGGCCAGCACTCTTCCTCTGCGCATTTAACGCACTGGTGATGTGATTGGTCAGCTCCCAGAATTTTTTTCATCACATAAATTTGTATATAAATTATAATCTGTAAGCATGTGGCGTCATCCTGTTCTTTTTTGTAGTCGTGTTCCCGTCTGTACTTTTTTTTAATGAAATGAACCGTTGTACACAGTGAAAATAATTATATGAAATAAAAGATTATATAGAACCCATTGTACAAACTAGTTGTTGCTGCAAACCCCCAAGGATCACATTCTGCACTCTGTATGTGTTAGTGATGTAGTCGGCACTGGTGCCTCACGTAAGCTGCTTACATGAGGTATCATGTGTGTGTCTGAGGTAAGTTGACTTAGCATAAGGCCAATGTGGTGTGTTGCACAAACCTTGCCAGACGTTCCAATTTGTTTTAACCCTTTCACTGCTGGTCTCATATGCTGTACATGTAGCATATGTGACAGCGCAAGTTTATTGCATGATTCTGAAGCAGATACTGTTGACAACATTTTGTTGAATGTTGGTCCCAACTTCGTCAGATGATTGATGTCAGCGATTTGAGAATCCGGGTCTTACGGCATTTGATGCTTTGTCCGGTGAGCGGTTCACACTGTTTTGAAGGAACATGGTGTCATATCTCCGAGGGTCAAGGTACTGGAATAATTATTGGACCTCATGAGTGTTGAAGGTGGAAACAGCTGTGACGTTGCCATTGTGGATGTAAATGATTTATGTGCTATTTTAGGTTTGTTCACAAAGTTGTGAAAGGTGATCGTTGGCTTTGTCATGTCTTGCCATCTCCATGGAGCAACTTGGAGCACACGGTTGGATTTTTTTTTTTTTAATTTTTTATTGGGCAGGAGGGGTACTAAAATCGTTAAAAACTTGAAATATGCTTAAAATTGGGCAAGAGCAGCTATTTTACTTAAGATGTGTGTAAGTTTGTGTGCTTTGGTTACTGGCATTGTTATGGCTGCTGTTCATAATGGTGGATACTGATGTGAAGTCGATTATCTGTGGACCCACAAATTATGTAGGGAATACTGTTGTGATGTCACCAGGCACAAAATGTATCTGTAGGTTGAAGGTTTTAGGTTATGTGTAACATAAATTTAATAGAATCAACAGACGTTCTGAGTTCGGTAAGGGATTGTGACAACAGATCCTAATAACAGTAATAATGTGCTGCAATATATGTGGAAGTGTGAACAGTAATAAAATGCATACTGACAGAACAAAATGGTGTGACCATCTGAGAAGGGTGCAGCAACAGATCTAGGCCTGTTTTATTGTAATGGAACAGTGAAGGTGACATACACTAATTTTCAGTAAGATGGCACTAATGATGTACTCATCAGTGCACTGACTCTAAGTTAAAGTGGACACTATTATACCTTGTTATGTGATTTGCATTGCTTGTCATATTGTGATGGAAAAGGGGAATTTGAAAGGGATATGACATGCTAAGTATAGTGTGTTCCAATACAGGGTGTTCTTTAGAGGATTTTTGGACCCGTCTGTTATCCTGTCTTGCAAATGACTCTATTTTGGAAACTGGATTTGTTACTTGCTCCGTGGTGGAAAGGTGTGATGCAAAGGTAATAAGGATTTGTAGTTTCTGATAGGCCTAGTGCAGTATGTGCATTTCCACCTCTTCACATGAAATCAGTCAGTTTCTGAAACATTTTCTTTTCATAATAGCAGAAGATGGACAGTTTACCAATACCTGGCAATACTGGGTGTAATGTCCTGTCATCTGACCTGAAGGTGAAGTCCTTACCAATGCCCTGTAGGCATACAGGGGGATTAGAAGTATAGCTGCTGTGTATATGAACCTCGGTGCTAGATGGAATAGAATGGTCTGCTTACTCCTGAGCAGTTTAACCCCCCAGGCAAGTACACCCTGGTACACATTTAATAGGCTGGGTGGACCTCATAGCTAATGGGAATATTTTTGGAGGAGGGTGAAGTCTGTTGCTTCTATTGAGAATCAAAACCTGGATTGTCGGCAGGCTATAACCTAGTCACTGTTCAGAGTAAGCTGCCACAGCTCCCATACCACGATCTTAAAATCTAGATAGTGCAGCACATAGCACAGTCCCGGCTCGAATACACTAATGTGAACCCTTCAGAATTGGCACTTCTCCATGCCACTGAATGGTGTGTACTGTGTCTTTTCTTATCAGCTGTGTTTTGCATAACTACAACAGTACAGTGATTTACTATGACAACAAATACTCAATATACATGCATTATCTCCTCGACAGTGAAAGTAAATATTCCACTTTGAATAAAGATTGACCAACTAGATGACACTTGCTTTATTATATATTGCTCAACATGTTTCAGACGTTAATACGTCCATCTTCAGGAGCTAGCGAGTACTTGTTGTGTTGTGTAGGCTGACT
>Ga0123352_10012588_pt1 | contig 13384 bp, 7 predicted proteins | sample TergutLab28metaG_FD_89700 | JGI IMG/M metagenome (GOLD analysis project Ga0123352, IMG submission 89700) | Labiotermes labralis P1 segment gut microbial communities from Petit-Saut dam, French Guiana - Lab288 P1 | ecosystem: Host-associated > Arthropoda: Insects > Digestive system > Gut ... | reverse complement strand
GTCATAACTCCGTAACCGTCCAAAATCGGACACATGTTTATATGAACTTTTTTGATCACAAAGGCCTAGGAAATCACCTCCTGCAGTTATGCCCTAAAGTCGTGAAACACCCTGTATATATTCATTTGTATAAACGTGACAATATGTAGTCCGGTAACAAATAATGAACATTTTGGAGAAACTGGCTACTGCCATATTCAGGGTAATCATCAGGTTCTGCCAGCACATCAACAATGAGCTACAAGACTACAAGGCATCACATACCAGGAGACAGAGATCTTCATATCACTAATATGAGACTTATCTGACATACATACACTTGTAGCACAGAAATGCCTAAGCAAGCAGAGCATATCCAACTCCCCCCCCCACCCCCAAAAGCATAAGAGTCCCCAGTAGGCCAGGGCCTCCTCATTATTGTGGCTTTACAATCACATTCAGACACACCACACTCGGTAGGACAACTCTGGATGAGTGATAAGCCCATCACAGAGACCTCTACCTGACAACACACAACACTCACTACAGACATACATACATGTCACTTGTGGAATATGAACCCACAATACCAGCAAGCAAGCAGTCACAGACCCATGCAAGCAAAAAATTTACACAACATAAAATACCTGAGAAGGTTGGGCACCCTGTTCACTGAAGGCCAGTCTAAGTGCTCCTTTACACGGCACATTTCCAATGTTAGCCATGCTGGACAGTGATGGAGTCTCACATTGTGCAACTGAACCCTGCAGCCTGAAAAAATTGGATACATCGATGAAGCAACATCAGCACATGTCATAATTAACTGACAAGTTACCCCTGTGCCTAAGAAACATGTCATGAGTGGCAGTAACACACTATCGTAATGCCCAAGCCGAGTGGTAACTTGGGCGAGCCTACTTCGGCCGTTGTTAGGCCTATCCTAGAATTCCTGAGGGGAGAGGGAATGAATGGTAGCTGTAGCCGTAAGTCGGAGTCTTCGTGACTATCTAGGTATTCGGGGAGGTGTTGTAACTAGTTTCACAAGTTATATTTTCTAATCATATATACACAAGATATATACAAGTAAATTACACCAGTTCAATTACTGTTTACCAATTCTCTAGTTATGCTTATTTTCTGTTTAAAGTTGATAACCCAATTAAGTGTCACACCACTTTTTAATCCCAAATGGTAATTCTGAAATTTAGAAAAGTATTTTGTTGCCGAAAGCAGCTCGCTAAACTAAGCAATTTAATAATCGGTCAGTACAGCCTACCTCCTGTTATCAGCCAGAACGCAAGGCAGCCCAACATCTCAACTGCCAATATTTTATAAAGTATAAATGTTCTTCAGGCACACAATAATGTCGAGTCGTAGTTCCAAAATACGTAGGCCAAAAGACTTCAGTAAATCTTCTCTTGTGTGCGAGTCTCCTCGTTAACCTAATTTCCCTGGGATTATATAGTGGTGTTGTGTTTACTCAGGAATTTTTTTCTTATAACTTGCATCATTTAACTAGGGCACGCATACCCCCCCCTCAACAAACAGTTACGAGGTAAGTTGCGTGACATTTCGTAGTTGTCGTGTTGTTGCATGACATTTCCTAGTTGTCGTGTTACATCAACCAAGGTTTCATTCTAAGCACATTCCAGCTTTGTAAAAGAGGCAAAATGATTTCTAAATGTTGCGTACATTACACCATCTATCAACCTCATCACCAACTGAAGGGGAACTATACGAATGTTTAAACCACTTCATCCAATAAAAAAGAGCATATGATACAACAGCCAAGTTCCCATTGTCAAACAAGTCTAGAAAAACAGAGGGTAAAGTTGTTCCTGCAAATGCTTTAATGTTACACTGGAGCGTGGAGGTGTAACTCCACTAATTCATAACTCAGCACCAGATGGAGGTGAGAGGTCATTCTCTGGTCACTTTATACCCACAGGAAATGCGACTGGTGCCCACCAAACAGAAAGCTGACTGAGCCTAGAACCAGTCCAGACACTGGAAAAGAGAAAAACTTGTTGCCCCTGCTATGAAGTGAACCAAGATTCCGTGGTCATCCAGCCCACAGCCTAGTCACTATGCCAACTAGGCTATCCTGGCTCCCATACTCAATAATATAGCACATAACGATTCCCAAAGCCATTTTTGCAATTAAAACTTACAAGAAGTCAATTTGTGAGATTTCAGCTTCATGTATGGCATCAAGATTACCATGTGGTATATAGGAACTAAAATTTTCGAAGAAACTAATGACTCTGCTCTCAGAGCAGTCGTATCTACTGAACTGCATGTCATCTACCAGAAAACCAAAATGTAATCGCGGCAATACAATGTGAATGAAAAATGAGAAATTCAAACTTTTATGAAGCCTCCGATACAAAAAAATGGGCCAACGGTTCAAGTACTGATATAGGCCACATACACAATGACACACAAGCATGAGGCATGATCTGTCACAAATCACGCTTTAAAATTACGTTTAGGTAATCACCTGTTTTCAACATACAACTGACTGTATACCAGAGACAGGGCTTACTGCTGCATTCCGAAGAACAACAGCTTTACTGCCTCTACCAGGAATTTATCTGTTTTTCTCTAGTATTTCAAATAACCTCATTTCACACAACAGTCTCCAAGTGCTTCATACTTTCAGATATATCTCGACACTCCACAAGGCTGTTCTTGAAATATCAACCCTTTTACTTCACAAAGCATCCTTCAATTCTGGCAAAGAAAATGGACTGTCAAACATTTTATTTTCTTTCTGTTAAGTGTTCCAAGTTGTCCCAAAACTAATTTACTATAATAACTAAAAACTGTTTCTTTGAAAAAATGGGCCCAATATTCATGTATGCACTCATGGCACACCAAAGTCTGACTCGAAAGTCAACTAAAGTAACTTTCATGAACCACAATGAGATTTTTAGAACACCAACAGCTATTACTTTGGTTCTTTCTATTCAAATTTAACGTATATCACGTCAAACCCCCAGGGAAATACAAGTTCTTGTTTTCACTTTTGCCCAGTACAGAACCTGTCATTCAAGATTTTCCAGTATTCTGTAATACAGTTTTCCTTTACATATATTTCTAACACACACTAATACCTTTCCTCTGACCCACAGTGTGATTGGACACCCATTCACAACACCGAAAGGAAGTACAGCATCAGGGCCAACTTCCTTCAGCAAGCCAGCATATTTTCCTAAGATGTGGGTCATGATTAAAGGACATGTCTGTACTTACGTTCCCAGACGTGATGAGCCTCCACCTGACATTCTATACAGATGAAATGTTCTTGGGAGTGGTAAAGATGATTGTGTTTCTGAACAAATGCTTCTGATCTCCTCAGGGCGCACATCTGACCAGGTTCCTGTGTCCTTCACAACACCTGCACAATCAACCAAATAGCGCGCTCTACCACCTCTTAAACACTTGTGATTACTCTTGTGACGTTCACTTGACTCAGGACTTCCCAACACAGAACAGAAAGATCGAAGCAGTAAACTTGGACTCCTAACTAAAGGCCTAGAAGACGGGGATGATATAGTTTCATCACTGTCTGATGATGCAACATCACATAATTTCACTTCTGATGGTGCACTAACACTCCTATCACAGACTGACAATAGTGTTCCATCTTCAGAATTTTGCACTGACAACTTCTTTATTTTTGAGGCCCTTGCATCAGCAGGGTTATCAAGAGTGGTGGCTACTCTACTACGAGGAACTTCACGTGATGCTCGTCTTTTACGGGATTGTACTGGAAGGGGAACTTTAAAATCCCCATCTAAAATGTTAGATTCATTCAGTGATGTTTTCTTTGCACCTGAAGTATTATCAGTAACACCACTATTATCAGAAATCGTTTGCTGATTCAGTGGACTAGAAATGTTATGACCTACACTGGACACATTATCATCTTTGGTTTGCTTATCACTCTTTCTTTGGCACTGGTTTGTACTGATCGAATCTGGTGTAACCAACTGCTGTGGTTGATCTTCCATAAATTCATCCTCGGTCAACATTCTTCCTGAACTCGACCGTAATACCAACTTGATACTTCGACTGGAAGTGTAATTTTTAACCCTTGAACTGTTTTTAGTTCTCTTGCCCCTGCCTATATGTTTGGGCCTTAATTCTGTGGTATCATCTGTGAGACACATCCCAGTAATTTCCTCACAATTTGAAGAATTCAGTTCTGATTTCTCAGCACTTTCTTTCATGACAGTTGTTACCTTATTCTCAGGTTTAAGCATGGTATTCTGCTGCTCAGGTTCAGATTCTGGAATGACAGCTGTAACAGTACTATCATGCTTCAATCTGGCTTTCAAACCCTCAGCCAAAGAAACTACTTCACATTTTAATGGAACAGTATGTTCCCTTGCCCTAGGTTTCAAAAGGCCTTCTTTGGCAGCTGTCAAACCACATGTCTCTGATCTCTGCTGTTCTGGTTCAGGTCTTGGAATCTCTTCTTTGAGACGTTTCAAAACATGACCATCACAGTTTGAAGCATTAAATGGTTGCTTACGATTACGTTTTGACACATTTTCTCTAACAGCTGTCAATTGTGTATCCTCTAAAGCTAATTTATTAATGTCCTGTTTGGAATGGCATTCCTTGCTATTTTCTTTTACAGATGACAAGTGATTTTCATTGGAATCTCCAGTGCTAAGCTGCTGATTAGAGCAAGGTTCTCTAACGCTTTCTTTTTCTTTCTTGACAACAATGTCCTCAGACTGTGACATATTGATCTCTTGACTGGAGTGAGGCTCTTTACAGCATGATAAAATACAATCCTCCAATTCTGAAGCGCTGAACTTTTCATCTGCTCGCTGCTTTAGTGTTTCTTTAATGGTGACAACCAAAGTATTATCCTTGGATAGTGATGCATTAATTTCTTCCATGGACTGAGGCTTTGGAGTATCTTCTTTGCAAGCCACTGAAATACTTTCTTCAGATCTTGATCTGTTTTCTTCTGAAACACAACACTCAGAGGCAGGGTGTTCTGTACTCTCACCTCTTGAAGGATTAATGCCTAATGACACTGATGGTTTGTCCTGTACAGAATCCATTTCAGTTACATCAGCATACTTGTGAGTCAAAGCTCGAACGGCAGAATAACGTCTCAAGCCGTGAGCCTTTTCCAACCCACTTAGTGCCTCTGCAGATTTACTTTGTTTGGGAGTTGCTGGCTTGTCCTCGTACACTTTAAAAGGAGAACCAGATTCGTCAGGTGTAAGAACTATGTGCCTGCTGCCACCATCAGGTATACTGATTGTAGCACCAGGTCTTAAAGTGGTGTCGATTCTACAAACTGATACACTACACTTCTGCATTAATGGTAATTTAGAAGCAATTAATGATGAATTTGAATCCTGTGAACTTTCAATAACATCTTCAGAGTCTGCAGCTTTGCTGGAGCCTTCGTGTACTTCATGCGGACTAGTACTGTCCTCCTGTGTCTGAACACATGGTAGAGTTGCCTCTGTTTCAGAAATAGTGGAACATGTTCTTTCGGCCAGCACTTCTCCAAGACTGTCGGAGAAACCATCATTACTGTTTGAAATGTTTTGTTTGGTAGACATCACATCCTTCCTTAGTGCATCACTGTCTGTTTTTAACACGTTAGCTTTACACAGTGTATTTTGTTCCACTATTTTCATGTCCTGTATGTCTTTCTTTGCTGATCTCGAGGACCTTTTACTACGACGTGAATTTTTTTTGATGAATTTTTTATTAGTTTCCTGCATTTCTGTATGTGGTGTCAAGAACTCAGCACTATTAGGCATGCTTCGTTCTGTGACTTCATCAGCTACTTTGTTACTTGCAGAACTTGAGGAACCATTACCACACATATCTCCACTAACTTCCATGACAATGGTGTTCAACAGTCTGTGACTGCTAGCTACTTTCTTTTTGCTGCTTTTTATATCACACATTTGTTCCTTGTCACAGACAGGTGACAAGTTATTATTCCTGCGTTGCCTGCTGCGAGCTGAATTGCTAATATTACACTTGCGACTACTGGGTTTATTAGTGTTCATATCATCCAAAATGGTATCAGAGTTGAGAATCTGTTCAGGCTGACTTCCAGTGGCTGACAGTTTTGACAATCCAGCAACCTCCAGTATAGCCACATCATTTTCAATTACCTCACTTACTCTGTTTGTGGATTTGGTTTGTTTGGTCTTTGAGGATGTCCTTCCAGAGGCTGCTGGTAATAAAGAAGGACTAGGATTGTCACGTGAAGCAGTTTCTGAACCAGAAACAGCCTCTTGCCTAGTCAAATCCATCACCTGATCATTAGTACCATTCTTAGTGCCACTTTGGTTCTGAGACGGACATTTTAATGCCTTAGGCTTTTCACTGGCTCTTTTCTTGCTGCATTTGCCATATGATTCAGAGAGCTTATCTTGCAACAACACTTCCCTATGTTGTTTTCCGGTTTTCATGTGCTGAACTCTCTTATCGCGACCTTTAAAAGGAGGCAGTTTAGGATCTCCGGCATTTCTTTTCCGAGGACTTTTGGTTTTACGACGGCTGCGACTACTAACCTCATGTGAAGGCACTTCTTTACACTTCATGTTTAAAGGTGGCAGAATTTTCAAAGATGAAAATGTTTTGCTTACACTGAAATCTTCGACTCTTTCCACAACTACCTTCACAGGACTTGACACTTGCTTTCCACATGAAACTTCGCACGTCTCATCATTTACTTTTGTGGTAATTTTTACTTCTGCACATGGAAGAGAAAGAGGTGGACATTCTTCTAGAACTTTACGGTGCTCAGGAACAAGCTGAGCTGCCTCCAGAGTATGCTGACGTCTCTTTGTTTCATCAGCAGCCACTGTGCCTCTATCATTATCAGAATTCTTGACATTCAAATGGATGGTTCGTGCACTTTTCGTTCTGCTAGCGTCAACTTCATCATCATCTGCAGTCAGTATAATAGATACAGGCCTGAAATAATTTGTCAGAGGATTATCTGTGTCAGTGACAACTGGTTTCCTCTTCAGTGACTTTGTACCACAGCCACCTTTTCGCACAGGTACTGTATTGGTCTTCTTACTTGTTGCTTCTATCAGCAGTGATGAACTGGGAGATGGAACTATACTAGTCCTGCTACACACACTGGGAGATAAATCTTCACCTGTTAGGAATGCCCGAGATTCAGCTGGCAATTCCACTATTTTCTGTACTTCCGTCAAAGAAGCAAATACATTACAGGAATTCAGCTGTTTCTGGTCATTCGTTCCCATATCCACAGCACTGCAAACTGCTGGTTCTTCCAACCGAAACACAACAGGAGCATCACTCACACTATCCACCAATGATGTAGGAACTGGCATTGAAACTGGCACTGTAACTGCCAACTCAGGCTTGGGTGCAACACCCTGTTCACGAGCCAGCTGTGTGTTCACAGGTTCTGGCGTAACCTTACTTGGCACTACACGCTTGGGTGCAACACCCTGTTCATGAGCCAGCTGTGTGTTCACAGGTTCTGGTGTAACCTTGCTTGGCACTACACGCTTGGGTGCAACACCCTGTTCATGAGCCAGCTGTGTGTTCACAGGTTTTGGTGTAACCTTTCTTGACACTACACACTTGGGTACAACACCCACCTTGCTTGGCACTACCTGCTTGGGTGCAACACCCTGTTCATTGGCCACCTGTGTGTTCACAGGTTCTGGTGTAACCTTGTTTGGCACTACACGCTTGGGTGCACCCTGTTCATGAGCCACCTGTGTGTTCACAGGTTCTGGTGTAACCTTGCTTGGCACTACCTGCTTGGGTGCAACACCCTGTTCATGAGCCACCTGTGTGTTCACAGGTTCTGGTGTAACCTTGTTTGGCACTACCTGATTGGATGCAACACCCTGTTCATGAGCCACCTGTGTGTTCACAGGTTCTGGTGTAACCTTGTTTGGCACTACACGCTTGGGTGCAACACCCTGTTCACGAGCCACCTGCATGTTCACAGGTTCTGGTGTAACCTTGCTTGACACTACACGCTTGGATGCAACATCCTGTTCATGAGCCAGCTCCGAGTTCACAGGATCTTGTGTAACCTTGCTTGACACTACACGCTTGGGTGCAACACCCTGTTCATGAGCCACCTGTGTATTCACAGGTTCTGGTGTAACCTTGTTTGGCACTACACACTTGGATGCAACATCCTGTTCATGAGCCAGCTCTGTGTTCACAGGTTCTTGTGTAACCTTGCTTGACACTACACGCTTGGGTGCAACACCCTGTTCATGAGCCACCTGTGTATTCACAGGTTCTGGTGTAACCTTGTTTCGCACTACACGCTTGGATTCAACATCCTGTTCATGAGCCAGCTCTGTATTCACAGGTTCTTGTGTAACCTTGCTGGGCACTACAATGGCAGCTGGCAAACAAACAGAAACAGCCTCCAAGTCAAGTTTCCTGCCATCTGAAGGCAAAGGTGTAGGTTCACAAAGATGAGGTACAAGTGTACAAGCCATTGGGGAATTGGGATGCTCTGTTCTTTCTGTTTCAGTCTGAGTGTGAATTACTCCAGGAGATGCTAGAGGTAATACTTGTTCGTCACATATATCCATACTGACAGTCGAGTCACTTCCGCTGACAGAAGCTGGTGCAACAGGGCCTTCAACATCAATCATCATCTTCTTACGATAATCTGCCAACCTTTGTAATGAACTTGGTGGTTCCAATACTTTTAGTGACGTAGCAACTGAAGGTTCCTTGGCTTCCGAATCATTTATGTTACTACTGGGTGGTTCAATTATTCGATGAGGAGCAACAAAATCACACCTGAAAGCAATAAGAATTAGAGATAAGGAACACAACAGAAATATATAAATATGCTGGAAGACTGACCTGCTGTTTTATCAAGCTTGCAGGAAGTATATCTCAGTAATGAGTACACGGAGATATCAGTACACTGGGAGAGAAGTTACAGAGTAAGGGAACATTACAAGAGAAGAAGCATTAGCTGGACAATCATGTCACAGAAGACTGACGGGCAAGTACCCAACAGGGAGCATGAGAAATGTACACTGAATTTATTGTGAAACCCAACAGACAGACAGGCCCGAGGTACCAGCAGTAGTGTAGCTGACAATTTAGTTCTTCTACAATATGACAATGGGGGACTGCGGCAGCACAGTGGTTAAGATGCTGTGCCACAAATCGGAAGGTCGCTGGTTCGATTCCTGATGGTGTCATTGAAATTTTTCATTGACATAATCCTTCCCATCGCACTATGACCCTGGGGTCGATTCAGCGTCTAACAGAAATGAGTACCAGGAGTACTTCCTGGGGGTAAAAAGTGGCCGGTGCATAAGGCTGACAACCTTACCATCATCCTGGGCCACTGTCACGTAATCTGGGAACCTTAACTTCCTGTAACCCTCTGGGCACCTCAGGCCTGTAATGGGACTGATTTACCTTTTTTTTTCAATATGACAATGTGTCACTCCATAATCAGACCCCACAATCCAATGCAATATAATGTCCTCATCTTTAAAGACCAGGTGACCATGGACTTGAGGAAAATGAAGAAGACACTATTCAAATAAACCTTATACAAATACCATATGAAAGAGTGGGATAAATTCAGCTGGCACAGAACTACTCACGTGGCTGACTCTTGTGTATTTGGTCATGAACTTTATGTTCTTTACAAGGCAGGAAGTTTCTTGACTGGCAAACTATTGGCAGATCAAGGACGCTACTCACCGAGGCTTTATCATTAACTCCTGTCAGATATGTCGGGTAACCAGAACAATCAACATAAGTGACACACCAGTAAAACAAATCTAATTACTGCTACCTGTGCTTGCAGAAAGCAAGCTCTTTCAAAGTGTCATTATTTAACCAACTGACAATGCACCACACCCCAAAAGATACAAACCATTATCAGCATCACTGTCATACCCTCAATCTTGCCAATATTTCCGTGAGCATTCCACCAAGGCATGTGACAAAACTGCAGCCACTCTTGACCTTGGCACTAGATGCAGATGAGCATTCAGCTCCATCCTTGTACTAGAGGTGTGCAAAGGCATGAGCTGGATATCAAAGATACCCTTCAAGTTCGTACTTGGTTAAAATCCCACTTCATACATAATGTATCAGGCTTTCTTGAGCTATTTCTTTCTTGTGGGAAAGAAAAGGAGAGAGAGAGAGAGAGAGAGAATAAGGAGGAGGAGGAGGAGGAGGAGGAGGAGGAGGAGGAGTTTGATGTCAGCTACAGTCATCCTGTACTGGTGATTGAAAATTAGCAACCAAATTAGACACATGTGATGCTACTCAAGTGCTGCAAACTGGCTCATGAGTCATGATGGAAACGCACGTGCACATTTATTGGAATTCACTGCTCATTTCCAGACAGACAGCAAGAAAAGAAGCTGGGAAATACCAATGATAAACTCTACACCACGTCACATACAATTCAGGATGGCCAGTATGGACCATTCTTACTTTTGAACCTGTTTACTCTCCTTAAAAAAGGTGAAAGTCAAGTTCACCCTAGAGCAGGCCATGATGGACAAGTGGGGAGGATATGTATAGCACCATTCTTTCTTTAACCTTGACACTAGATGTGGGTGGGTGTTTAATGCCATGCCCTGGCCACTTCCCCACTGGGAATAACCCGGTACCTGTTGTTTAAGAGGCTGGGTGCACCCCTGGGCCAGTCTGGGCGCACGCAGAAAATCTCACCCCCCACCAACCGGGATTTGATCCTTGGACCATCCATCCCATAGTGAATCACCAGCTATACTATCCCAGACTTCTGTTTGGTCTCCTTACATAGCACAATCAAATAGTTTCTGGACAGGATGTATCACCCCATGACAACACCTGCCGCCTAATCAATGCTAGGCCCTTCAAAGTAGTCTCCCTGGGGGAGACTAGTGATGATTGAAGTTTGCCATTCGCGTTGTGTTTATGTAACTAATAGGTGGGTATATAGTCAAAAACGCAGTCAAAAACAAAACTACATATGTCTAATATGACGTTATACTCTTAGATCAAAAAACCACATGTTTCGGCCAGTAGTGGCCATCATCAAGTTTTTTTTCTTCGAAACAATTAAGATTATTCTACATAATTCCCGTGACGGTGTGCTGATGAGATTTCAACATCAAAACCCCTGATGGAGCCTAGTACCTCTATACTGGGTTCACCGACACACCCAATATAGAGGTACTAGGTTCCGACAGAGGTTTTGATGTTGAGATCTCCTCATCAGCACACCATCACGCGAATTGTGTAGAATAATCTTAACTGTTTCGAAGGGGAAAAACCTGATGGCCACTACCGGCCGAAACACGTAGTTTTTTGACCTAAGAATATAACATCCTATTAGACATATATAGTTGTGGTTTGACTACATACCCACCTATTAGTTATGAGTGATCCTACCACTATCCACAGCACTTCATGAAGTACACTGCTTGAAACTCAGCAAATGTGTCCAACATTTTCCTTGAATCATGGCGATAAGATTAAATCTCTGTCCCGGTAACACCACCCTGAGCTGGAAAAAGAAATCAGTCATACAGGGCTAAACCTAACATCCACTTTGTTTTTAGCCAGAAACACATCACACACAAAGCACACTGTACAAGCAGACTGTCATGGTGGGCAAATCAATCCGCCAAAATTTTTGGGTCATTTTTTGCCACACATTTTCCTGCAGACGCCATATGCTGGTTCACAGTTTGTCCAAGTGGAGGAGATTCATACGAGGGTTGTCCCAAAAGTAAGAGTACTTATTTTTCTATCTATGAATTGGTAATGTAGCACCTCCTTGATGTATATCGGTGTGTTGGTAGTGATCTTAAGTCAGTCATGCACTACTGCTGTTTGTGTATGGTTGTCTTTTATAACCTCGTTACGTTTGCGATGCAGGAAAATATCGAACGGTATGCTATCAAATTTTGTGTGAAACTCAACAAATTGCCACAGAGACATTTGCTTCTTTAACTGAAGCTTATGGCGATGCCACTCTATTGAAAACTATGGTTTTTAAGTGGCATAAAGCTTTCAAAGAGGGCCGAGAAAATGTTGAAGACGGCCCTCATTCTGGAAAACCAATCTCGTCAACAAATGATCAAAATGTGGAAGTGGTGCGAGTTGTGGTGGCGAAAGATCGCCGATTGAGTGTCATGATGATTGCAGAAGAAACGGGCTTAGATAAAAATGCAGTTCATGGGATTCTAACAGACCATTTGCACATGCAAAAAATTTGTGCAAAAGTAGTGCTGAAAATCTTGTCTGTGGAGCAAAAAGTGAACTGGTTGGAAATTTGTCAGGATTTGCTGGGAAGACTCAAAATTGAGCCAGATTTTTTGGATAAAGTAATAACAGGAGCTGAATCACAGGTGTTCGACTACAATCCCGAGACCAAACGGCAAAGTGTGGAATGGCACACGAAAAGTTCTACTCGTCTGAAGAAAGCACGCATGAGCAGTTCCAGGGTGAAAACTATGATTGTTGTTTTTTCGACGGCCGTGTCATTGTGCACAAAGAATTTGTACCTCCAGGACAAACAGTTAATCACGCCTTCCACAAAGATATCTTGGAACGACTTCGAAAACAGATCCAGCGAGTCCGAATGAACATTGCAGACGACTGGGTGCTGCACCACAATAACGCATCAGCTCACACTGTGCTTTCAATTCAAGAATTTCTGGCGAAGGAAAACTTTCCCGTACTTCCACATCCTCCCTACAGCCCAGATCTATCTCTACCTCTTCCCCAAGTTGAAATTGAAGTTGAAAGGTCATCACTTCGGGACAAGGGAAAACATAAAAAATTTGTAACCGATGAGCTACACACAAACACACACTTACCAAAAATGACTTCCGGTACTGCTATGATCAGTGGAAAAAACATTGGAACCATTGTGTAACTTAGCCAAGGGTAATAACTCTGAAGGAGATAGCTTGTAATTTCAGGTGAGTCCAATAGACAATTAAATAAAAAATCAGTACACTTACTTTTGGGACAACCCTCGTAACACTCAACTCCATTAATGCCAAAAAACCAATAAGCATGCCCATCACACATGAGCACACTTGTCTTGTATGCTAGTGGATACATTAATTATTACAAATAAAGCATACATGGCCACAGCATTCGATACCGCAATTAGTCCAACTGATGTGCAAATAAATTCTGGTGCACACAAATGAGATGGTATTCATCCAGAGTACGAGGTCTGTTAGAAAAGTATCCGACCTTTGGCCGGGAAAAAGAAACTGGCTTACTTGGCGCGTTGGACACCTAATCACCCTCAAAGTAGTTCCCTTGGGACTCCACACACTTCTCCCAGCGGTGCCGCCATTGTTGGAAGCATGCCGAAAAAGCCTCTTTCGGAATGGAGTTTAGCTCGGCT
>Ga0123352_10012587_pt1 | contig 13384 bp, 8 predicted proteins | sample TergutLab28metaG_FD_89700 | JGI IMG/M metagenome (GOLD analysis project Ga0123352, IMG submission 89700) | Labiotermes labralis P1 segment gut microbial communities from Petit-Saut dam, French Guiana - Lab288 P1 | ecosystem: Host-associated > Arthropoda: Insects > Digestive system > Gut ... | reverse complement strand
CCCCCCCCCCCCCCGGAAAGACCCGGTACCCATTGTATAGGAGGCTGGGTAGGTCCCAGGGTCAGTCTGGCCTTCCTCCCTGCAGATTTATAATGTTTGAAGTAATTTTACAATACATATGCCTGTTAGTGAATGTTACATTTACAATTGGTAGACCCTATGTTAATTACTCTAACCTACATTATCCTCCACACTTGTCACTGAATTTGTCACAAATTTTTTACACATATGAGACCCAACAGAAACCATTACACATGTACGTTACTGACAAAGCTGGTCACCGTGATACTGTAAAGATAAGCCTATGTATTTTTCTAAATTGATTAATATGCAGCCATAAAAGTGTCCCATATTTTTTTCCCAGCACATGACACAATGTACTGCCAGAAACATACATACATGGAAGAACTGTTTCACATTGATATTATTGTCCTTAATTCATGTTTCCAATAATCTTTCATTCATTTAAAAAAATAAGATACCCATTCAAGAGACATCTGGATTGCTGCATCGAGACTATAATGGGCTACGAGGCCTAGAGCCTTGAAATTGTGATGATGATGATGACTTCAAAAAATAAATTAATTTGTATCCCTTAGCCTTTTACCCCTTATGTCTTTGATTTAATTCATTCTGTTATAATTTTTATTATTTCAGCTCAGTTGTGAGTGGTAGTATGTACAGGCAGGTTCCCTTCATGGCACACATTATCTTTTAGTGTTGGGATAGTTATTTGTGTAATGAAATAAGATACAGAAATGGCTTGTTGCATAATGTAAGCAATCAACAAATTGTAATATACTGCAAAAATCACATATGAATGAATCTCATACTACCATGACACTGGTCATAAGGAATACTACGGTGGACTAGAAAACTGTTTCTAATATCAGTTGGTAAAACTACAAATGATATACGAAATGTTAACACACTAATAATTCAAAATTATTTCCTTTCACATGGCTGGAAACAATTTAAACAGTAGGTGAAAGGCACAGACTATCTGTGGCATAACACTGAAATGCGTCTGGTACTTCAGGATGCAGCACATGAAGAAGAAATGTTACTCATGCTTTGTTCGTAGCCATAAGAGCATCCAACAAAGTTGGACAACCATCAACCTTAATACCACGTCTCTTAAGATCCTCAAGCCTGGCCTCTAAAGGTCTTTTGTCCCTTCCAAGTGACCACCACAGCCGAACACAGAGCTGTAAAAGAGGCACATAAAACTGCAGCAGATCAGCATCACTGACTGCTTCGTATCGTCTAAGAGCAAGATCTGCAAAATGCTCTGCTGAAGTGGTCGTAGGATCAGCACTGCAACAAGCAACTAGGCGACAAAGAGTCAACATAACGGCTGGATGTCTATCTGTATGAACCTTATTCAGCAGCCTAAATGAATTTTCCAACAGTGGTATTGCTTGATCATAACGCTGAGCCTCCATCCACTGACGTGCTTCACACTGTTCACGTCCATGAAGAAATGAAGCCAGGCATGGTGACTCTCGCAACTTTTCTTCTGTTATTACATGTTCCAACAGAGCTTCAAAACCAGCTGTGCGCTCAGATATTACAATAGGAGTGAAATTACCTATCAGCACCTTTTTAGGGAAGGTGACACGTGTCATCAGTGATGGAAATTCATGTCGAAGTGATTCATACAGTTCAAGAAAATCCGAATAACGGCGTTCAATCACAGCCGGATTTGGATCAGGGTGAATTCCATCCTTCCGTACCATGACAGTGTAAGCCTAGAAATAAATGGTGATAATTAAATACACATCACAGGTACTGTAGCTAAATAAATATGAACAACATTTCAGTCATAAAACTAACCACATGCTTCTTCTCATTGTTCTGATCGACAGTTCTTGCTGATACCACTTCGAATTTTACAACAGGCCTGGTCATAATTTCACTGTTTGTTAAATCAGCTGCATCAGCCAAGCCCTTGCTGGTATTGCCCCTCGGTACATTTGCCCATGATCCTAAAATGTTAAAATATGATATGTACACAAAAAATGGTGACTGTTTCATTTTGACACCTACATATAATAATATATTGTACAATAAAATGTAAGAGTGAAATTCTTCATCAAGTTTTTGTAAACTAAAAGATGAAATTATGAAAATGCGAAATGGAAAGAAAGGTGCAAAGCAAAGCAAGCTTTTCATTTTTTTTTTTGTTGCTTACTTTATAAGTGCTGATATTCATGTATGCATACCTAATTTTGCAAAGCTAATGGCTGGTACAGGTATTACACTGTATATACAATAGTTGTCCATGTATTATTTTAAATACACAATATGTAAGAAAATGTTTAAAATAACAACTGTTGATCATAATGAGATCAGTAATGTGTGAGTTATCATTTTCTATATGATAAGTCATTATTAAGAACTTTTATGTAAAACAATGAACTAATATGAACCAAACATGAAAATCATGCAGTACAATATATTGTACACTCCCAGTGTGAGATTTAACTGGAAGCAGTAGTATTTTCAGACAATGAAGATAATTGCCCAATTATGTGGAGGTCAGGTGACCATGACAGAAGCATAACTTGGACCACTCACCTCCATCTAGAGCAGAAATTAAGAATGTGTGGGGTTTTATTTCCAATCTCCATACACATCTTTGTGGCACAGTGTTAAGACAGAGAGAACAGTTTTAGACTAGTTACTTTAGTGTCTTTTACACCTCATGAGGGAATGCACGTACAAGGGTGTGTTCATTTATATTTGTGTAAGTCTGTGTTAAAATTGTGCTTTAAATTGGAAATACTGGGACGTTATTTTAACCAGTATTAATTTACTGATTATTATTTTACCTGCCAACATCATTTGTCACTTCTGGGCATCTTGTTTTTCATATAAAACAAGGCCTGTCCAGTGCCTGCCCACATTTAGAATTGTGGTGGAACGTGACAAACAAAACTGGTCATTACAAAAGCCTAAACCTGTATAATAGTTGTCATAATGAGTCAACACGTGGGGTTAATGAACTCACATTGTATATGGGGGAAAGACTCTGCTATGAAGAGAGACAGTGTTTAAATATTAATTTAATTTATGACATTTATTAGAACAGCACTGAAGACTACATGTTTTCCTCACATGTTATCAGAAACACATTGCTTCAGTTATTAGATTGCATATGGAAAAACTTTACTGATATGCGCGCCAGCTTGGCTGTGGACTCCAGGGGCTTCATCAAAGCTGAGTGTTCCTTGCCCCAGTCGTGTGTCAGGTTCATCATCTAATGCTAGGTTCTCAAGTTCTTCAGTCACAATTTCTGGCCCTTCATTATTACCTGTGCATTAGAAGACCATAATACAGAAATTCCCATCATTCATTAAAGGATCATTTAGTTGATGCCTAATAATGACTAGTGTAATTCCATTACAGTGTTCTTGAGTACCTTTGGAAGAAAATGTGACAAACAGGGAAACAGTTACCATTGCCAAAACTGGTATAACCTAGAAAGTGAGACTTTAAAGACCATAACTGATTAAAATCTGTCAGTCTAAAGTTTGCTAAGCACCATATTTACCAATTCTGTATCACTTAAATATGAAATAAGGAAACCATAATTTTAATACAAAATAGTATAGACAAAAATTCTTTGAAATTTATAAGAAAAGAAAATGATCAGAAAAGTTCTAGTAGGGATGGTCATCAGCATATTGTAATTAACAATGAATGCAGTCAACTCTGGTGCTTGAAACTGTAAAATTAGTCACTTATTCCACTTACAATTCATCCAAAGGTATAGGGCACATTCACAACCATTAACAAATTACATTAAAACTGAAAAGAACAAAACCTGAACAAAATGGAACCAAATTTCTGTAGTGATATTTCCTACATACAAGATGGGTTACTTAAAATGGTCATTTATAGAAGAGATATTTACTATTTGAATTACACAGGAGATTTTATTGAAGGCATTCATGCTCCCTGTTCCATTATTATCGGAATGGCCAGAGAACAATGTTGCATTGCCTGTGACTCACTCTTTATCAGAATTATCAAGCATCTATACAAGAGTAAAGATAGCTCACATATTTATCACAACCACTACTTACATATTGGAACCATCTGACGTGAATTCTGTGCCTCCACATTCACTGCATGGTCATCTGAAAGGGAAATTAATGGTCTGTATTATTGATCTTTAACAGAGAAATGTGTACTAGCAATATTAGTGCCAACACTGCTACATTAACGGTACAAAATAAAATGTAACATACATGCATTACACTGAATGTTGCTGACATCAAAGATGGTGATACAATAGCACCAAAGTATAAGATTACCAAGTTATAGTTTTAAGCTATTTTAAAAATTGTTCAAATTGTTGATTACTAAAATGGGTACATATTTCAAATCTTGTAGACACACTAGTCAATTTGGCTTAAAACTGAACTGCTACTTTGAAGCCATCCTGGATTTCTAAAGCACACATGTGAAATATAGCAGTTAATTTTCATGGACATGCATAGAAGACTTGACAGCTAGAGAAGAGAGCATGTTTTTGCCTTCAGCACAGTCACTTTTTCTTTCATAGGAAAGGTACACTGAGCCAAAATCCCTGCTGACTTCATCCTCTAACCTTCCAATGAATTAAGACTGTAAATATGCTTACTGTAACAACCCCATGTCAGACCTTTCACCCCATACTTAGCTGTTATTTTATGGAAAACAAAACTGAAAGTAGGACATAGGTTGTTACCATATCCTAATAGTAGCAAGATCTGGTAGGTAACAAAGTGTTGTGAGAGAGGGGGGATACTGCATTCTTGTACCAAAGAATATGGTGCCTTCAGCACTTATAGTTACTAGATGGGTTGGTACAGCATTAACACTGACAATTGTAAATTTGTATTTTGAAAGTGCCAGTTTCGAATTTTGACTGATAGTTAAGCCATCTAAGGTCTTCTGTGGTTTACCTCAGTCCTTCTAAGCAATTGCTAGAGTAGTACCTCTGTAACTTCCACGTCCTTTCCCAGTTCACCACTCATCCTAACATTCGATACTGCATAGGCGGAGGTACCGTGGTTGAAGGTACGGATTGGCTGAATATGTACATTTAAAGATCCAAGAGTTTACTTCAGTTCATGCATCCACAATGTTGCTGCCATACTCTACACATACTAGATGATCTGTGTTTTACACAGTACAATATATGGATAGTCGGCTGTTACTCACCAGTCATTTGTGTAAGAATGCGAAATAATCACAACTGCACGTCAGTTGCACGCTGCCCAGTTACACTAATTTGCCGTAAGATGCTACAATATTTCGCTTCATAATTTATCACATTCCTCAGCTACATAATTAACATTTTTGGCTGGGTTGCTTAACGACTGCTATATTTGGCATTGTTTTCTCCGTGCCAGCTGATCTGTGAGTGGAGGGGATGTGTGAAGGAATATCCCTTTTTAGCAATGCCAAGGCAAATTACAGGATTAGACAATATTTGACTTGGCATGACCGTGCTCTGGAAGGTTTCAGCCATTGCTATTTTCACCTCGAAAAGTCATGAAGATGCCGTCAAAGAAAGCATTTACAATTATCATTCCATATTGCTATGGCATATAGTTAGTGATATACAAAATGAATCTTGAATCGAAAGGTGGATTAAAAAGAAAATTAGCTTTTTTTTTAACGACCTTAGGAAAACAAAGGAAAACTACAATACATTCTGAGGAATTTTAAAAACGGTTGTAAGCATATCCGTACGAATATGACACGGGAAAAGTCATTTAATGTAACGAATTGGACTGTCTGATAATATTCGCGACGAGGATGTCTGTCTCTGCGTTGGTCCGTAGAGAATTTTCTGTCTGACTGTTTGGCATAGCTTCACGTGGAGTTTTGTTTGTTCTCGGTAGTGCTATCCGTGGGACGGATTATCAGCCGATCCGTGACGATGTTTGCTGTTGGTTCGTCTGCTTCGATTGCAAATAATAGAACACTATTTAGTTTCATGTGTGCTTTCGAACGGCTTATAATTCGAAGACAATGCAAAAGTTGTAACTTGGGCATTCAAAACAACAGGTTTATAGATCGTATGCTGGAACATGTACGATTCAGTGGTGCGGTTATGAGAGGAATTTAAGCAGCCAGCATTAGTGTTTGGTTTCAGATTGGCATGCCACTTTTATTTGATCAGGCTGTCATATAATATAGTAAAGTATAACAATGCCTAAACTGATTGGGCCATTTGCTCGCCGGAAGTTTCTGTCTTGCTCAAAAATTGGAATTTGTGAAACGCTGTGTACAGACACAATGCTGACATTTGACGTAGTGAAAGAAAATACACTGAAGTCACTTTCATACTGTAGATTTTATTGCTCTGAGAAAAAGAAAACTTCAAAACTAACCAAAGTGAAGTCTACGGACGTTGGAACTGTAAAAACATTCAAACAGGGTTAGTAAATGGAAGCTTTTTGTACACCACATTTGTACGTTCATAGCACTTGCTTGGAAATGTGTTGTGTTACAGTATATGACCTGTAACCGATTTTTAAAATTAACAATATACATTATGTGAGTTTGTTGCACTACCTAAGCCATAGCCAAATTTACTCTAAAACTTTTTCTTTGTACTTAGTAGCATCAGATATGAAGATAAACAGATTTAAGGCAGCTGACCAGCTTGTTTCCAAGATCAAATTCAATGGAGATATAGGTTGAAATAAAAACCAACTTTACCAGTACATATGTCTGAGAAACTGGCTTTTCACTGTAGGGTACTGGAGCATTAGTTAAACATTTTAGTTCTCTAGATTATGTTCTGTGTTACTAATTGTGCTATGTGTCAGTTTATATTTAGCCAGCAACATTTTCATTCAGATGGCAAAAATTGGAAATACCAAGCTAGATTTTTTTTGGCATGCAACATTATTTTGTTGGATTTTTATTGACATGGACAAGGTCAGAAGACAGTAGCTGAAGCAAATATTATGCACCATTCTAAACTTTAGAAATTTTGTGGGTGCTATTTTGTGAGCTGTGTTTCCCAGTGTGTTGTTTGGCTCTGCCTGGAAGTTGTTAGGTTATGTCCGCTTTTTTTTTTTAATTTTGTGTGTGTGTGTGTGTGTGGTAGGGTGGGGATGCAGGAAGATGTTACAATACATGAGCAGCCATAGTCTATCAGAGTTTTAAGGAACTGTCTTCCACCAAATAGTATAATTACATCAAAATGTTTTGAGAGGAAAAGAGGTATAAGTAATGGGTCACCATATTGTAGTGATGTGTAATGTAATTTTCATATAGTTAAAATACGTTTTAAATACATTTTTACTTTTTCTCATACCCCATTAAAATTGAAAATTATCTCTATTGTGGTGACTGTTTACAAGGCTGATGTGTGTAATTGTTCAGAACCATTTACAGTGATAAGTAAAACCTGTGAAGTTGGGCACCCTCGTAAGTCAGCCACCTATCACAGTTGGCCACAGTTTTAGGGAACCGGAAAATCCTTATGACATTATGCACGTCATTACTGCATACTGTGGCCACATGCTTATCTTGGATCTTGGACACAGTTTCATATTTAGTTCTGTGCTTTCTGTACAAGTTCAGCCTCCCTGTGTTGGCCGACCCGAATAGTTCTCTAGTTTTTTTTTTTATCATAGTGTACAAGAGCCAAAATCCTTATTAAATAGCAGAACCACCTGTTTTCCACCCAAACTCCATTGTTTTTCCATGGTTATGGACAATATATTGGAATTTTCTAGTGGCAACTGACCCAATACTGTACTGTAATGCCCTTCTTAATTGACAGGGTTATGTACATGCTTTCCAACCTGACAACCTGTCTCTGAATTCTAACTTGTACATTTGCAAGAGTGATAAGGCACATTTTAATTCTCATAGTGTCAAGTGGTTTCCATAAGTTGGGCGGCTTTAAATGGAACAAAAGGTGGCCAACATAGACAGATTTTACTGTATGTGGTTTTGGATGGTCAAAACATAGTATATATTGATTATAAGTGAAGGAAAATGTGCTTTTTATTATCAAAAGAAAAGTACCTGGTTTTGTTTTTCTGTAGTGAAGGAGACTGCAAAGATGGCTTCATATTTCGGTGTTATTCTTGCTGGAATTGGGGTGACAGCGGTTATATTCTATCAGATTTTTCGAGAACTGTTTTCAAGCAAAAGTCCAAATAGTGTGTATACAACATCTCTTAAAAAATGTTGTCAAGATCCACGAGTAATAGACTCACTTGGTGAACCCATAAAAGGTTTTGGAGAAGAAACACGATGAGGAAGAAGGCGTCATGTTAGGTATGTATATGGCAACACACAGGATAACCAGTAAATTTAATCACTTGTAGTGGTTCCTATCTAGTATGAGGAGCCTTGGGGTATGATCATTAAAGGTAAAGGTAAAGCAGTTCCATTACAGGCCTGGACAGGCCCAGAGGGTTCCAGGAAGTTAAGGTTCCCAGATTTTGTGACGACAGGATGGTGGTAAGGTTGTCAGCCTTATGCACCGGCCGCCTTTACCCCCAGGAAATACTCCTGGGGGTAAAGGCTGAGTCGACCCCAGGGCCATAGTGCGATCAAAAGGATTTTATGGCAATGAAAAATTCCAATGACACGATCTGGAATCGAACCAGTGGCCTTCGGATTTGTAGAACAGCACCTTAACCGCTGTGCCACTGCGGTCCCCCAGGATATGATCATTATCATATAAAAGTCATGTGAGGTAGCACATTTACTACTGTGTTATCACCATTGTCTGTATTACGAGCATTTGGCTGCATTTACCTGTTGTGTATATGAAAAAAACGGCATTTTTTTTTTTTAATAATTGGTGGTTGATTTATTTACTTTAATTTACATAGCTGCCATTTAACTGCACTCTAAACGTGTATTCTGCAAGAGCTGGTTCAATTCTAGCGTGAGTTGCAAGTCGTCTCTTTGAGATCTGTTTTGCTTTTCTACTCTTGTCTCTAAGAAAATACCAGGATACAATACAGGAACAGGCTTCATTGGCTTCTTCCAAATTCTTACCTTATTGTTGGCCACTTGCAGTACTACAAGTTAGAATATCTCACATAATTTCCATCGCTTTAACTGACAAGGTGAGCGCAGAGGTAATTTAGGAAGTAATGTGTGATTTTAGGCTCTCATGCCAGTATTGTTGAAAATTCCATTGTTCTTTGATGTGAAACTATACCATTAGGCAAATGGTTCCTGACATTTCAAAGGCAGTATGATTATTTGAAACATAGGAACTACTTGCCTTACACTACATCACATCAGAGAAGACTTTCATCTTAGGAAGCAGTGGTTCTTATCTCAGCCAGGTTACTGAAGACTTCAGAGGTTTCTTAATGGTCTCTTCACATGAGTAGGCTACAAATGCTTACTTCCAAATCTTTATCTTCTGACCTTTATGAACCATCTCCCATGTCCCATTGTTGCTATGTAATCCCTGTAGTTGAAACATTCGTTATATGTTGTAAGAATCAGTCAGTATTTTTTAAAACCTAACTAATTCTGTCTGGAGAATGAGCAAAATAATTAATTTTTTATTTTGTAATTAATTTTCTTTTACAGCCATCTCTTTTATGAACGTGATGGTATAAATTTTCTAAGAATGAAGTACTATATTCAAGGAAGCTGAAAGAGGGGCACAGTGCACTTGGAAATGCGTGAGGTGAAGTTCTTTTATGCTTTATTAGATACAGCAGCTCTGGATATAAACAATTTTTACCGCCTATAAGGAACTTAATTGTTTCCACTAGCCATGGTATATATGTAGTATCCCATTTGAGAGAAAATATTACCTTCAGTATCGGCCAAGGATAAATATTTGTCTGCCTAGTTGACATGCTGCTCGGAAAGGTGTTGCAAGTTTTGTCTTTTCTGAATTTTTATTTTACTTTCTCTTATTTATTTCATGGCACTAATTTTTTATTTGTTGTGATGCCTCATATGTCATGTTAGAGAATCACCTAACGTCATCTGTCAAGAAGTACGTAAGGTACAAACTTATAAGTCAAGTGAAATGCAAAAGTCAGTTCCCTGTACTGTCACTGGTTAATGCAAGAGCAGGGGAGCAGAAAACAACAGTTTTACTGAGGCCAAATTATTGAATTTATTTTATGGCAAGATTTTTATAAACGAATTTTGAGGCTGAACAGATGACGTAACGCAGACAAAAAAAAATAATTTTTTCTTCGAAGATCACATTTTTGGGATACTTAAATATGTTAGTGAAGTGGCAATTCTTTTTTTCTTACAGAATGATAAAGGAGATTTTGACTACAGATACCTGTTTGTGCAGCTGGATGATTACCCTAGAAACACTATCATCATTGAAGACAATAGATTTGACAATCAAATGGACTTTGACAAACCATTTGACACATTGTAGTCTGATTTGTTTACAGCTGCTGCTAATGTTGTAAATTGTGGTTTTGTATGGATACTGTTTTATCTGACTATAAGACATATGTTGTAGTGTAAGGTTTTAAATAAAAGTCATTTTATTACTTGTTCAAACACCTAAAAAAGCCAGTTCAGGTTCACAGAACGCGTTTTTGCATCTAGTAGATGTTCTTTGTCTTTCATAGATTTCCAGAACGTAGCCCCAGAAAAACTGCATCTCTGCATGCTACACAGTTTTTAGTTTCTAGGGTATATGTGACAACCATTAATTTAAAATTAGCATCATGTTTTATGAGAAGGAAGTAATGTGTGTATCTGGAATCTCTTAATTCTGTGACCTGTTAAAATATTACGCCTACTAGACACAGTAATCAGATATTCAAAGAAGACAGGAAATGTATGTGTGATGTGGCATTTAGATACATTTGATTCTTTGCACCCTGGACTCTGCTCAGCTGGTCATACCATTTAAACCATGAAGGAGAGTCACACTTCATATTGTTCACAAATGTATGTATATAAAAAGGTCATTCAGAAATTGATGACTACACTGTTCCAGAATTAAAAGAATTTATGTGTTAAAGCTTTCTCTTTACAAACTGTAAATAGTGTCCTGCAACATTGCAGGAACATTGCCGCACGTGTAGAAGATGTCTGACACCATCTGCAGTGTCTGTTCTTTATATATCACTTATTGTCTGCTCTTTTCACTTACATCACCATCTGTCATCCTGAAGCAGATGAAATGTGATAGTTCTTTCACTTCCTGAAAGAAATCGTAGTCTCACGGACATATATCCAGTGACTGTAGTGGATGTTCCTAAGCTTCCTAATCGATTATCTCTTCAGTCCAGGTTCGTACAAACAGGCGCATTTCTTATGCATCATCAGGATCTGGTGAAGAAATGATTCATGTTCATGTTCGTAATGACTCGGATGTAATCTGGCAGTGTCTGTGTATTGTCACGTGTACCTCTCTCAGACTGTTTGATACACTTTGTGCATAGATATTCTGCATTTTCAGATTCCATATTAAGGTTTTGTGGATGGTGGGCGATGCAGTTGCAATCTCACCTGATAGTTTGGCACATGTCCACCATTGGTTAATATCCAGTAACTTCTTCACACGTGTGACATGTACATCATCCGCTGCTGTGAAGTGGCCAGCCGGCCCGCAGTTTCAGATTGCCACTTTCCCTCCCACTCATCTGGCAGCAGTGCAGTGTGGCAGAGCATATTTACAAGCTTTGTGTAATCCTTTGTGACATTGTTATGCATTTCATCCACATGCAACCTGGATTTTGAAGCAACATTGTTCATACTTCCTGAACATGTTTTTAGAGCACCGCTAAGAGATGTATTATGATTGACACCACTGAAGGGCACTTAAAAGACTGCAGATGCACACAGACTGGTTGACATGTAACAACAGTCACTTTTTTCAACCAGCAAGTACATATTCACAGGACTGTTGGGAGCAGTGAGCAGCACCAGTGTTGCCATTTCATTTTGAATGACCTTGGTGTTTTAGACTGTTACTACTGTTATTAGTTTCTGTTTTTACTTTTCCTTGAAGGATTGTATATGTACAGATTGTGTTCTTGTCAAAGATATTGGTTGCACATAACCTCAAAGTGTCACCCTTTCTAATTTTGTATTGGTCTGACATACAGTATTTAGTGTACAATTTATAGGCATATTTGTATTTTATATATGTGCAAAATTTCATACTTCTGGATATAAGCAGTAAAATATTATGACTGTGTCTGTATTTTTGTCTTAAATACCTGGCATGAAAATCATATATTTTGTGCAATATTATCATGTTACATATCTATGGACTTTCTGGCTGTGTTGTATTTTTGATAATATCCTGTAAGCGGCATGGCTCTCTGAAAAAAATGTGTTTGACATGAAAAGTATATTGTGATTTTCCCCACATCTTTTATTTGAAACTTCCTGATCCCAGGGAGAATTCAGTGAGAAATAATTATAAATGTACTCAGGTCTTCATGTACTGTGCCAAATATTTTTGTTTGATTTTAACCAAACTTGAATTTTCTTGACAGATTTCAGTAAAGTCCTCCTCTCTCCCTCCCCACCATATAAAATATGAATATCCGTCATGTGAGAGCATAGTCATTCAACACATAAAGCATGAAGGCGTAAAGGGGGAGGAGAGGTATAGCTCCACTCATTTTTAACATTGGTAGTAGATGAAAGTGAGTGGTCATTATCACTCTTCCTCCATTTTTTACCCCCCCCCCCCTCAGAAAAAAACCCCAGTACTGATTGAATAGGAGGTTGGGTGGGTTTCAGGTACAGTCTGCATGGTTTTGGAGAATCACTGCACTTCTTTTTTCATGGAAGAAAATGTGGAAGTACTTTCACAGCAAAATAGAGAACTGTAAACCTATTTTTAGCCTACATAACTTGCAGAACGAATGTGCCAGCACTGCATACCATCAGAATAAAGATATTGGCAGTAATACAGTGAGACATACTCAAAATTAATATGTAACAGTCACCACACAGGATCACTTTGGAGCTGTACATAGTCCTATGACACCTGTCACATCTTACAATTCAGTCATCATAGGAGATTATTGATGCTTCATGTATTAACAGTACTGACACATTGGTTCGTATCGGATGGATGTTGTAATTTTATGAAGAGTTCCTCAGTAGCAGAGTCACATTTCCACAAATGTGGAACTGGATAAATCGTGTGCAAGTTTATTTTTAACAGTAATGTAAACTGAATGCTTAAATTTTGTGAAGTATCTTTGTATTAATTAAATACTCTGTACATATACAAATTTTGAATTGTACTGCTGTTACTGAATATCTCCCCCCCCCCCCCCGAAATTGCTCCACCACTTTTTTTATTGTTTTTTTAAAAAAAATTGGCAAAAAAACTTCTGTAGTTTTGTAAAAAAAAAAAATAAAAAAAAAAATATTGGTAATT
>Ga0123352_10012586_pt1 | contig 13384 bp, 2 predicted proteins | sample TergutLab28metaG_FD_89700 | JGI IMG/M metagenome (GOLD analysis project Ga0123352, IMG submission 89700) | Labiotermes labralis P1 segment gut microbial communities from Petit-Saut dam, French Guiana - Lab288 P1 | ecosystem: Host-associated > Arthropoda: Insects > Digestive system > Gut ... | reverse complement strand
TGTCCGTAAGTATGCTGCGATTCCAGTACAGCTTTAAATGTTCATTCTCCAGTACATTGGCTGGTGTGTACTTATAATATGGACTAATATCTTTAATCAATTCGGATGCTTCTGCCATTATTATTATTATTCGATATGAATGTCTCTTGTCACAGGCATCTTCTTCCTGGCACTTCTCTTGAACCAGCGGTGATCCCCACCGCTCAGGCTTCAAGCTTCACGCTGCAGCACTTTCCGTTTTGTGTGTGATGTTCCAAGTATAGCTGTCTTTTGTAGTGAATCTATCGAATGTCTTCCTGGCACAGCTTCCAAATTATTCCTTAAGCTATTATTATTATTATTATTCGTTTATGTTATTTTTATGAAGAAGTTTTCCAATGTTAAATTTTACGAGGTTCCGTTCAGCCTTTTGTCATGTTGTTATGAAGAACGTACGGACGCACTGAGCGGTAGTAATAGCACTTCGCAGAGATGCGAAACCGACCTATAATAGGCTACGTATGGCCATAGTATTACTTGTGCTTACGTAATTAGATTGGCAGCCATTATGTCAAGTTAAACTGGTTTAGATTCCATGATTATTGAGCTCTCTTATGCGTGATAAATGGAATTACCGATAATCTGTGAGCAACACAAAAGCCAATACTTAAACGTAAATTGAGCGCATTCTGTGTCGGAGGAACATGGATTAAACATGTGCGTGAGAACAGGATGCATAAGATAATATAGGACTAACAGAATAATTAAAGGGAGATGGGGGGATAGTGTAATGAAGAGTTCATAAAATGTACTCTTCATCAAATATTGTTGGAGAAATTACTTGAAGGAGGATGAGTTAGAAGGGACAAGAATGTAACAAGCGAGATGAGAGTTTCTTGCAGATATGAGTTAGAAATTAAAAGAAACATTTGAGAAATATACAGGTGATGATGGCTGGATAATAATAAAAATTATCTTAAGCCCTATGTATTTTATTGAATACATTAATCTGTCTCAGGATATGACACACTTTGGCTGTTTGTGTTGAAGACAATGGCAGATAATCTGTTTCAGTTAATTGATCTGCTGAGCCACAATCGGTTTATCAAGAAATACTTCGTTCCATGCAGTCATTTCGGATGTTTTAAACGTAAAAATGTTGCCAGTGCTTTCCACCCCTATATAATTCTATCAAATGTCACGATCAATCCTGGAGAAGCAGGAGCAGCTTTCTCTCGGCACCTACCTGGTCTGATCCGTTGAAGACATAATATGCTTTGAGGAAAAGTAAGAAAACCAAGGATAAGAAAAGGTAGGCATCGGTAGGTCATTGCCCTCTTAAAAATAATGAGGGGCTTCTTCTTCCAAAGCAGGAGACATCGAGAGAAAGGGCATACTTATTGCTGTTACAATACTGCAGCTAACGTGACTAGATTGGGGGAGGGGGGAAGCGAGGGGTGGATGGGAGTAAAGTAGGTCACAGGAACAAGCACAGAATGGTATTGTTGTAGCACCTTTTCTTCTGTTTCCTTTTATAAATCTGTTCTATTAATAAACATCTAGTACAGTGAGTAAGCGATTATTGTGGTACTTACCGACCTTGCTTGTTCCCCTTCTGCAGCTTTTAGCTCCTTTCTCTGTTCCCATCCAATTAATGCAGACTCGACTTCCTGAGCTATTACGGGAACTTTTGTGTAGATATTTCCCAAGAGCAAAATGCCGGAAAAATCTTATTACTATATTACCTGCATCACTCGCTTCTTGGCAATAATTGTATTCACTGTGTGAATGATGGCTAAAAATGTAGTGACGATGAACCCTGAGATATTGATAATCGATCGTTCATGAGACCCGCAAGTTATGGCAATACAGGTTTCCCGTTCATCGTAGAATACTTCCTGTAGCTGCACAGTCCATTTACGACAACGTAGACTGAGGGTATAACACTTTAGCAAAAGATAAATATTGGCTTTTAAAAGTAAGTATACCTGATTGTTGCAAATTCCTCGGGCTTCGAACCTAGCTCTTAGTCAACTGTTTCAGCTTGTCTGCAAAATACAATTATCAATCGATCATAGAAATTTCGGAGATTATGCTTTCAGAAACAAAAATAGTGCTTCATATTCTTCGAACAAGTTAATGTTTTGACTGTAAGTGCAAACATTTTAATCTAGGACTGTACGTTTCTAATTTTAGAAACTGCACGCACTTACAGGAGGAATACAGCAGAGATTTCTTGAATCCATTGTTACAAATCTTATTCTTGCTCCCACATACTTTCCACATGCCCGATTCAGTTGTGAAACCGAAGTAACCGTTTATTTACTGCAGTTAATATCTTCCAAATCGTGCGTTTACTCTCAATGTAATTCGTTAATTGTAATTTATTTTCGACTTGAGTTTATTGATATCACCGATATCCGTAATGTGTTTCCTTCATTTAAACTTTCCGTGGATTTACTAAATAGTTTTTTGGTCAACAGCCGCGTCGGTGATGGGATAAATACTGTTTTGGGAACCTGATGTGCACCGTTAATCATTATCTGGTACTGTCCTGATGACAGGGACAGAGCAAGGTTCGGAACTGTTTATTTTAACCCTTCATGGACGCAACAAATAGGCCCAGAATAGTTTAGTGAGAAGGTTCTATACAAAAATTTCAGATGTCATGTTTTCAATTGACTTGGCAGTATTGCGGATGAAAACATGAGCTGATGTTACCGGAATCCCACATCCCTTATACCCAAACGCATCTTAGTTATATGTTGTAGATTTTCCTACTACAACATCGGAGCATAAATGGCGTGATGGTTTTGTGGACTGGAGAAGCCACAGTTTGTTGTCTGATTCTGAGCATTGGGGAAAAAATTATCTTTTTTCCAAAAACCACTCACCTCCGTCTAATATCAAGGTAAACAATATGTGGCGCCGAACCTCCACTCCACCATTATACTTTCATGGCAAGCACAGAAACAGATTTACTGTGCCTGCAAGAGCAAAATTTATCGAGATGCCAAACTTGTGCTGTCTAGTCTACTGTGATGAGAGCGAATGCTCGCTGATCAACGAGTGGATGAACAAGCTTTTTGCTGTTTCCGGACACAACATTCGTCTCTTCGAATGCGATTAATTAGATTCATTGTTTTACATTTCGTTATTTCACAAAGTGAAAATTAGCCCTGACCATGTTAAACTTTTATGCATTATTTTCTTCCTTTATTCAATAGTATGTACAGTTTGGAGGGGGGGGGGGATCACATAAACATTTATGCAAACACTTTTATCAGAAAACCGGGAAAGTAAGAAGATATGAAGGTAATGCGAAATGAAGTGAATCCTAAAGAAATTTTATGTTGGTACGTGGACTGGACTCATGTACTTCAGGGTAACGATCAGTGGCGACCTGTTGTGAACACGGTCATATTCTTCTTGGTTTTAAAGAAGATGGGTAATTTTTATACACACTTCACGAAACACCATGACCATTAATCAGATCCGCCACTTAGAGTAATCATTAAGTAAATATACTCCGACCGCCGACGAATTCCAGATACAAATCAGTCGGGAAATGGTAGGAAGTGTACTATTCTTTCTGTATGTGAAGGTACCTGATGTAGCCTACATTCGAGTTTATAATTGACTTGGGTTCAAAATAAGAAACAGTGGGTTAACTTTTCGAAGGCATGAGGGAAAGTTCCAGGTGTGCCTGCCCGCGTTACTATAATGGATGAAGCGTCTGAGGAAAGAAGAAGGAACGTGACAGACGCGCCACGGTTAGTTTATGTAATTATTTTCATGCCCGCTTGTGGACAGAAGGATATTCTGGCCCTGAAATTTCACAGGTATCATGTATCTGAACATGTACAAACAGAGCTTAACACCAGCTCGCAATCTTGCAGTATTAGGAAGTAAAACTTCTATGTGCAAGACGACAGTACGGAATACGTGTACCATGACGTATGTATGACATAAATATGCTCTATTTACTACTATATGTTTTGGCGCTCACTTCCGTAACCAAATTACCGTGTGAAACCATGATATAGCGTAATGTTAGAGTTAAAATTTGTTCAGTGGTAACTTTAATTTAAGAATGGTGCCTCTGATTTGAATGTTTTCATCTCCAGTTAAATATTCTACTGACGGATCGTAGCCATGTTGTTCTTCATTCGTAGCTTTCAGCTACATCCAGTAAATCCCGTGGCTCCTTTACTGTCTGAGTTACTAAAGTGAATTATTAATGCAGGACAAGTGCAAAAACAATTCGACAATATAGAATCTTTTTTATGTTTGGTTGACCGTGCATCCTAATAGAATGATAGTCCTTTTTTACCAACTTGATGCACAAATTCTTTATTTTAATACATTTATTACATTCCTCTACATGTTTCGAGCACTATTATGCTCATCTTCAGGAGGACAAATTTTATTGGTACAGCATTTAGTATCGTCAATCTCTTTAGGTGACTGTTCAGTACACAGGTTACGTGAGTCCTCTCGTAACCTGTGTACTGAACAGTCACCTAAAGAGAGTGACGATACTAGATGCTGTACTAATACAATTTGTCCTCCTGAAGATGAGCACAATAGTGCTCGAAACATGTAGAGGAGTATAATAAATCTATTAAAATAAAGAATTTGGGCATCAAGTTGCTAAAAAAGAATATAGAATCTGTAACATAATATACACAATATAAATTTAGACTTAGAAAAAGCAGCTTCTAATCAACAAAATGCAGAATCCCATAAAAGTGTCTCTATAGAACTTGATGTATAGCTGTTTCTAGACGATAGCAGTAGAGTGTCTTGCTTTGTCCAAGTAATTTTTCGGTTAATCTTCTTAAGGGGAATATGCCTACATTGATACCAAGATTAAATTTTGAATTAATACTCACTAATGAATAATTCAGATGTTGTCTTGATCAATGTTGGATTTGTTGTGTAAAAGTGTCACTGAGACAGGTCGTTTGATTTACCGTGTCAGTATCATTCAGCTGTTCCGTACTCAAATTCATTTCATCCAGTACTGACGTAATATAAATTTTTCAGATGACAGCATCGTTAAAAAATGTTTTTCATTCACTTTTTATTTCAGATGTTGCTATGTAACACCTGTCTTACACAAAGAGTTTCTTTTTCGCACGGAAGAAAGATATTTCCGTGAGAAACTTATCCCCGATTTTCGTTACATATAGTTCTGTAGGGAAAGAATTATTGCTATTTCCATGTGCAGCTAAGAATTCTTCGCCACAGGCCAAATTCGTTGAGAAAAAAATATGTTTTTTTTGTCGTTAAGTATAAATATAGGCAGTTTGTTTGAATTTGAGTTTATGTGAATTGGTATTTGTTTCGTAAATCAACTCAAAATTACAAAAATTTTGGTTTTTATTATATTCAACAGGCATATCAGTAAAATTTGTAAGAATTTCAGGCGCAAATCCTTGAATATCCTTTTGTTTCACGTAACATAATGTATTGTGTGTAAATTTAAATTCGCACTATTCAATTGTGTCCGACTAAAAGTTGAACAAATTCTGATCGGGAATAATGGGCGCTCACAAACATGGTAACTCATAAAATGGAGAGAAAGTTTCGGCACGTCAATTCCACAGTGGCAATAGAAAGTTACGAGAAAAATGGAGAGGGACATGGTAATAGGTCCAAGTTTTAGACAATGACGTACGGTACAAGTAAGAGAGGAAGAGAAACACATTTTTGTACCGGAACTTTGACAACTGTAAAACATGCAGGCACACAAAAGGGATACCTTACCTGTACATGCCTTGTCATCTTTTGCGGATCTACGTTCATAAAACTCTTAGGGTTAGAAACTTTCTCGCGTGTAGCTATCCTCACCTTGAACCAACCCCCATCCACCCTGACGCCTTTCGGTAAAATACTCAGTAAAGAATGGGAGGAAACGGGGTTCGTTGACCCTTGCTGCCCTGGGTTGTTTCTTTGTGTTTCAAATTAATGATCGATGTAGGTACACAGATAATTGCTCACGTGATAACAAAAAAAAATTTCATACAATTTGTGTACCGTTTCGTTACAATATATTGCTAATATTGCAGTGTTAGAGATTGGGACTAGCTGACAGAAATAACAACTGATGAATTCTGATATGTCCGTCCTGATCCTGCTCGCAAGCTGTCAGCAAACCTGTATGACATATACCATTGATGTGTGTACAGTGAAAAAACTCCTGATGATGGACAGAGGAACTGTCCGAAAAATGTAGAGTTTTATTCTGGAAATAAATTCGAGAAATTAGTTCATCTAGTTGGTTTTGTTATAAGAATTTATTACGATGCACGGTCACCTGAACGTCAAATTCTTGCCCACGGTTCGGGATAATCTTTCGGTCCCATTTTCAGGGCGCAGGAATACAAAATATTAAAAAGGGGGAGAGGCCTCGCCTAACAAACAGTGGTGAAAAATCGTTATAAAAGGGTTTTAACTGTTATTTTATGAACCGATGCCTACCTGACGATGGCTGATATAGACAGTCGAAACATGTAGTAATGCTGAATAAGAAACCAATATGTTAGATCTGTATGGTCCTGTTTATTGGTTACTGTAACACCTTAATGATCAGCAATACACGGGGGTACGATGTCACCTTAGAACGTGAATATCACTAAAATTTATCAACCAACGAATGCACATATAATTTCACATAAAACACTTTTAAAACACTCCGACATGTTTCGATCTTAAGACGCACACCTAGTCACTGCTCCACAACACATTCCCACACAACATGATATGCTGCCACAACACCTCGTTTGCAAATACCAATTGAATCGTGAATACTATAATATAACTTTAGCAAGGAACATAGCTCCCTGATGATGATCTGACAAGATCGAAACATGTCGGAGTGTTTTAAAAGTGTTTTATGTGAAATTATATGTGCATTCGTTGGTTGATAAATTTTAGTGATTCTACAAAAATGCACGGCGCTACAATAAGATTTACCGTGACTATCATTCATCCATACCACAAAAATGTCGCTCTGCAATCATCAATACAACGAATTAGGTCTACAACAAAGAACTTGCGAAAACCTAAAAGAGAAGTAAAGGCTCTAAGGATAAGCATACTTAATACAGCGCAATAAAATAAGATTACAGCAATTGAAGAGATTAAACAAGGGAACGTCTGCGCATATGAAGCTACTTAGCAATATAAGTGGAAATTTAGGACGAAAAGAGTCTGCGTCTACAGAGAATATTGTGTTACATGACTGTATATAAACAGCGGAAGGAATAAGCCAGCATGCATGCAGTGACAATGAAGACACGAAAATGTGAACTGCTAACACAGAACTAGTTAATGATATGCAAAGTAATCAGTATGTTGAAGATATACGAGTATATGCTTTAAGGGCATAATCACTTACACTAGATATTTAGTTAGGCGAGGTTTTTACAAAATAAATGTAACTAAATTTAAAACTATGTAGTTTTAACGATCATGGTAGACAAATTCATATTGTCACATACACGAAGCCAGTAGTAAAAGCAATGGCAATGAGATAGGTGACAAGACCAAAACGCATGGGAAGAAATGTTGTGTTGACAAACGAATAATTTTAGTTGGTTTTGAATACTGTGGAGTAGTGAAGGCTTGAAAGAGCTAAGTCCGAGTTCTTAAGAAGAGCAACTGTTTACTCCTTATGACACAAAATAAGCAATTATATTATCCGATGTGAGCTACTTGTACTAATGCAGAGGAGAATAATCCAGACTAGAGAAAATTAGAAAGCATCTGAGGAGAACATACTCAAACCGAGTAGCATGAGAAGCTATGACCAAAAAAGCAGGTGGGTTTTAGAAACGTCCGCTGCCGGCGAATAAGGTCGCAGGACAAATCGCGGGAATTCCCATAAGACTGGAATAGGCCTGAAATTGTAACTTGAAGTGCATATTGTTGTTGATGTTTGTTGATGGTGGAGGTGATAGTGGTGGTAAAAATTTAAGTGCAGTTCAGCCCAGAACAGGCCACGAAGGCCCAGAGCGAGAGTAGTTGTATAGCTCTACTCTTCCTTCAAATTCGGCGCTAGGTGAGTGTGAGTGGTCAGCGCCATGCCCCGGTCGCTTTACCCCCGGAAAGACCCGGTACCCATTGTATAAGAGGCTTGGTGGTTTCCAGGGCCGGTCTGGACGGGTGTGGAAAATCTCGCCTCCACCGGCATTCGGTTCCCGGACCATCAAGCCTGTAGCGAGTCGCCATACCGACTGAGTGCTCCCAGCTCACGGTGGTGGTAGTATTAAGTATTGAAAATCTTGCCATTACTGCTTTAAGTGGTAAAGAAATTCCAACTGGAGGTTGAGCGAAAAGTCTTTGTGCAACTGTGCACAGGGACGAAATCACTGACTTTCTTAAGACTGTCTCCCACACTGAAATGGAATGATTTGTCGCCGAAAAGATAAACCGAACAGAAGCATGACTGTATACATTCCCATGGGGGTTACCGTAACTATTGCACACCCGCACCCGTTTACTGTGACTTACACTCTAGCATAAACCCTAATGCGACAGGCTCATAGGGACTCCTCGCTTAGGCTGCATAAACCCGTAATGATGAAAGAGTAAAATATCGCCAGATTATGTGATTCTTTTATACAAAATGACATGTGTCTGGTGAACCAAGTCAAGGTCTTGTGTAAGTTGTGTCCGAAGATTTATCTCTACATAGCTCCTTACTTCTCTGTGTTGAGCAGTGTTATACATAGTAAGAAATCTCTAGCTGGGTAGACACCATAGTGATTGCATACGAGACGGTACAGTTCAAGGAAGAACATCGGTCGCAGTCCCTGACCTGGCCTCCGCAGTGTTAGGACCTCTGATTGGTTCTACCAGAATAACGCAGTTTACGGGGCTAACATTAGCATCAAAAGAACCGGCGCGTCGTTTTTCAGATGCTGTGCACACTCTACTGCATATTCGCATTTGTTGGAGCCTGTGACGAATCTCTTCTTCAGCCACAAATGCTGGTGTGTCTGTGCTCTGCTCGTAACTGTGGAAACGTACCACAAAGGACAAGACAATTACAATAAGGTAACTTGTTAATGAAGGAAACAGCAAAGTTTGATTTTTATTCTAACGTTGGTTGGAAAAACAAGTGTTTGTGTCTCTGAAAAAAGTTTCAGACCCCCTTCAATGTATAACCTTTATTCCGATTAGTGAGAAAGACCCATCGCTTAGAGACACCAAAGAACATCAGTCGTTTATAAGGCTTATAGGTCTAATTCTCTTTTACGTTGATTACAGAGCGGAGGTCCCCATCAGATGTTCTGTAGGTTGATTGTTTTTCATTATATTTTGGTAATGATTTGACCTAATGGAGTGATACAAATGAACCAAAAGACAAAGTTAAGCATCCGACATTTAATTTGATTGCTTGCAACTAAAATACATAGGTGGCAGAAAGTTGAAGATTCATGACTTCTGTCCTGTTATACAGTTTAAAGTGGAAAATATATGGTTATTGGTTTCAATTTCTCAGTACTTCTCCGTAGAAGCTAGGAAAGACAGGAAGAGTGTATAGTAAAGTAAATATTTTGATAAGCGCTATCAGGCAGTTGACGGCAGTAAATGACTGCAGCCTGTTATTTCTGTTATGTAATTTGCGTTATAAACTTACTAATTGACCAACTTAAATTCTTGTTTTTTAATAAGTTTACTATATTTCTCTACATGTTTCGAGCACTATTGTGCTCGAAACATTAATAAACTTATTATAAAATAAGAATTTGTGCATTAAGTTAGTCATTTACAAAGATTATACTGAGATGTACGGTCAGCAAAATATCGTAATTTGCGTTAGTTTGACCTATTCCGAAAAACAGTAACTGCAAGTTGCAAGAACCCTGTACGTCACCACAGGATAGATCTATGTCAATAAACTCTTATACTTGTCTAAATAAACTGAATAGAGCTTGTGTTTCTCGAGATGAAGTTAAACGCATGGTCCAGTAAGCCGATTTCTCGTATGAAACTGAAGGCAATTTTTGTTAGATACAAATAAATGAATTACAACATGATTTTTTATTTTTTCTTTTTTCCAGTCCAGTGGGTATTTTAATGCAGACATCTCGTGCTTCCCTGTCGTCATAATAACGGACGACTTTCTGCCTGATCTAGGTTCAGGGACGGACATTCCAGAAATGTATTCATTGTCGGACTGGCTTACTAAATACTGTGGTAATAGGCGAGAATCTCTAAAGGGTTATTGAGCTCTGCCGGGCTGACCTCCACGTGCAAGTTGTATGGACACGTGTTGACCTCGGTATTACCTACAGTAGCCTTTGGCAATCAGCAGGTCTGGAACGTGATACAAAACTGAATCTTTGTATGACCACTGTCGTTGTCGCGAAATTAGGTTTCCGCAAAAAATGAGGAGCCAAAATGTAATCAAAATAGTGCCCTCTGGTAGATGTTTGTAGTTAGTAAAGTACAGCGCATCCCAGTGAGATGTATTCTGATAGACAATTTGTGCAAAACAAAAGCGTGTCTTTCGATCATGTGGAACTTACGGAATTAATTATAACATTTGTCTTTAATTTATAAATGAGGGCTTACGTTCCTTAATGGTTTCTAACACCACCAAATATTTTAAATCAAATTATAGAATTAGTGGCGCTAGTATAACGGATTTTGCTACCTTCCGGTTCCAAGAGCTCTGCGGTAGTGCAACTGACTTCTTGGCAGCAGAATAAAATAGGCTGGTTGATTTGTTGCCTGATTTTCACCAGAAAAACATTTATTAAAGTGCATATAGGGGATCATTTTTTTAGATTAATGGCTTATGAACTGTAATTTAGCATAAGGGAATAATCATGGATGATCAATTGGAATGGTCGTGAAATTAAGAAATTATGACCTATTTTAGAAACACTACTTCCAACCTCAGTCAGAGCAGTCAGATTCAGGACCAAGAACTGAACTGGGATCTCGCAAATACGAAGTAGGAATGCTAGCCCGTGAGCCGCAACGTCTGTGGGACGCCATCAATTACATAATCATTCCCAGCTGCTAAGCTACTGTCTCAAAAGGAGCAACATAATTTCTGCAGTTCATGCAGCCTGGTACAACCTAAACGCTGTTTAAAATTCATTTGAATAAGTAATATATGCTAGATATTGAGTATCTAGATTTGAAATACTTTTATAGGACACCATGTCAGGACTGTGCAGTTTATGCCAGAATTGATATCCTATAAGTTATTCAATCCAACAGTTATTAAAACACAATGACCAGAAAGAATTCGACACGCAAGGTGAAATCTGTATCAGAAAATGTCTCACGTGATACAGTTTTCATTGCCGAAATCCACATGTTTATGTCCATAGAGAGTGGTGCGGTGAGTGACGTATATATACTGTTATTTAAAAATAGATTAGAAATCTGCAGCCAACCACTGCCTTCGGGATTTCTTTGTGAAATCGTTTCCAAAGTCTTCAGAATGACCACCTAGAGATATGTGCTCGTCACTAAACAAAAGTACCTGTCATGTCATAAATAATACAAATGAGATTCTGGAACATGTGAAGTGCATTAAGGGGATGTGAAATGATTTAGTTATCCTCATTGTTGCACCGTGAATTTCGTAGAATCACTTTAATTATTAACCTTTTGGCGCCGGAATTATTTTTTTAATTTTAGCACACCCTGTGTATTAAATGTGAATAATACAGGAACTAAATACGTTAGAATTATGAAACAAACTGGATTTTGAAGAGAAAAAGACGGAAAGCATATACCTTGTTTAAAATATTCAGTACCTATATTTGTTGAATAAATATATAAAATGCAACTTTAGAGGTTAGCGGTGCGGTAGGACCACTATAGTTGACATTAGGCGTCTAAAGGTTAACCAACAAATGCACTATATAAAATTTCACATTAAAACACTTAAAATCGCTCCGATATGTTTCGATCCTAAGATCATCCTCAGGGAGCTACGTTGTTCCTTGCTAAAGTCATTTTAAAAACATTCACTAAATAATTCCACTATATTAACAGGGTGTTGTGGCAGCATATGATGCCCTGAGGATGATCTTAGGATCGAAACATGTCGGAGCGATTTTAAGCGATTTTATGTGAAATTTTATATAGTGCATTTGTTGGTTAATAATTAAAGATGATTTAGTGTTTTAACTGGCAAATCCCCTCGTATTCTGGAAAATGAGACGCTCGCTCTTTATAGCTTTTCTACTTTGCTTTAGATTGTGCCACTAATAAAATCTGAGAGGGAAAGAAGTAAATGGGATACATGGCGGTTTTCGCCTGGGCTGCCCTTAATTTAATAGGCATGAAATAAATATAATAATGTAAAGAAAATACATAAGTTTCATTGGTGGCCAGAAAATATTGATAACGTGAATAATATGTCAATATTTCATTAATATAATGTCGGGCAACATCTTCACACAATGTAGCTAGTATCTTTTAAATGTGGTAAATTTTTTGGAACGACACTAACAAAACAGAATTTCGCCTAAAACTAAATTGTGATCGGGATTAATTTCAGAGAATTCCTACTAACATTCGGATCAGAATTTTTCTTAAATCTTGCTGGCCAAAAAATATAAAGATTAAAACTTACAGCAGTAAACTTTGCTTATTTTATTGTATAGGGGTAAAATTTTTATCTCTCATATGAAAAAAAGAATAGGGATTGAGGTGGGGGGGGGGGAGGAGTACAAGAGTAGGGTGCTGAGGAAGATGTTCGGGCCGAAGAGGGAAGAAGCAACAGAAAGCTGCAGAAAATAACGTACTGAATGGCTTCATGATTTTTGCTCCTCGCCATTTTAGGGCGATCAAATCAAGGAGAATAAGGTAGTCGGGGGAATGTGGCATATATGTTGTGAGACGAGATATTCATACAGAATTTTGGTAGAGAAATCTGAAGGAAAGAGACAATTTGGCAGACCTATATGTAAACTGTAGGACAATATCTGAAACAACGTTAATGAAATGGGAACTTTTTAGACTCGATTAATTTGTCTCTAGATAAAAACAAGCAGCGGTCTCTTGTGAACACGGTAATCAACCATCGTCTTCCATAAAATGCGGGGATTCTGTTAAGATAAACATCTCGTTGTGTTTGAGAAAACGGGGAAATAGTAACACAAGTAATCGGTACTGTCGACCAGCTGCCTTAATTATTTTGCTGGTAATTGCTTGAGTAGCTGATGAAATATTAAATTTTAAAAAGATTTCTGCTCCGTGGAGTTAGCTAAATTTTGAGTTACTTACTTAATTATTATTTTTTTTACATTCATTGTTCCGTGCATCATTGTAATTCTTTAAAATAACCAACATGATGTCACTTGTAGACTATCCTTTATTTTCATGGGTAGTCGTCATTCACTCTCTACATGTTTCGAGCTTT
>Ga0123352_10012585_pt1 | contig 13384 bp, 8 predicted proteins | sample TergutLab28metaG_FD_89700 | JGI IMG/M metagenome (GOLD analysis project Ga0123352, IMG submission 89700) | Labiotermes labralis P1 segment gut microbial communities from Petit-Saut dam, French Guiana - Lab288 P1 | ecosystem: Host-associated > Arthropoda: Insects > Digestive system > Gut ... | reverse complement strand
TTCCCTGTGTCTATAAGCAAATGCTGAGATGGTTCCCAAGATTCCAAGTTGCCACTACATGCTTCTCAAGTAGCCCTCCCGACTTAAATCTAGTAGTAACCAATTTCATGTTTTGTTTACATGCAAAATAACCACTGCCACCGGGTAACAACCCAATTGCAGTAAATAAATATATATATATTATAGTCAATGAAGTCTGCAGTTAATCACATTATTAATGGGCTGACCAAACTAGCTTCTAGAGCAGTCATCAGGTTACTTGCTAGTTCTTTGCTGCAGAAAGAGGGGGGAGAGTAAAGAAGGAAGCTGGTGACAGAACTGCCAAGTGTTTATATCCATTTCAGGGACTGAAGCTATAAATGCAGTCTGAGCAGGGTAAATGATTTTGAAAGAAGAATGACGCTGCTTGGCCGTGCCAAGGTGAGCCTGGCAGCAACCGTGCCGTGCCGAGGTGAGCCTAGCAGCGACCATACCACAGACTGCAGCTATGTACAGTGTTTGGGAGCTCAGCTAGTGAGTAACTCTGTCCATACAGTATTTGACAATACCTGATATCCTGAAATGTGTGCTTTCAGAAATCCAGAGAGGGGGAAATTATCAGGATGAGAGATAACACGAGATAAGATATACAAGAGCAGAAACATGATATTCACGCTGAGCTGAACCTGTAGAGTTGCAGCAGTGCATATGTCTTACAAAGTGATTTTGTAATTATTTTGATCGTCTCATGTGATGTGTAAACATAAACTGACATAATTTTATCAAATTAAGTTATTAGAATTTCTGACTTTTGCTTACATACTACCAGATTTAACTAAACCAAATAGGGTATGTTGGCTCGCAATACAGTAGTGGAAACAGATCTCTAACAAACCCACTGCAGTGAAGAATTAAGTTTATTTGGGAACTGTGCTAAATATATTGCAATGAATCATGTTCATGACTGAACATGTTTTAGTTTGAATATCAGTATTCATTCTGAGCATTAACTGCATGAAGTGAATTGAATGTAAAATTGCATTAATCCTTGTACCTCACTGTAGTTGAAACTTGGATTGGAAGATACCCAGTAGGTTGTATGTAGGAATATAAGAGTACTGTAAGGTGACTATCTTGGGTATTGTAATATATGTAAGCCATTTTGAGATATCAGAGCAAACGGTTCACTATGAAAGGTTACAAGGTTTCAGATGCAAGAAGGTGTCGTACAGTTGGTGTTGCATGTCAGACTCTGGATGAACTACGAGTAAAGGGATGTGTCAAGTTGAATATTAAAAAGAACATCCGAATACAGCTGCTGGATGGAACTTTTGTAGATGATGAAGACTATTTCCAGACACTGCCATCACAAACTGTGTTCCTTTTCCTCAAACCTGGCGAAAGTGCTAACACCATGGCCGATATTCTGTACAATGCTCTTCAAGCCATGAACCTGGACTACCTCAGAGCTGGTAATGAGGCTCAGAAGTTCTTCACTCATAATATCAAAGAGAAGGTTATGAACCTTGCAAAATTAATTAACAAACCTGAGACAAAGAATGTGCATTTGAGCAGTAAGGTAGATGATCCTGACTGGTTTGAAGGAATTGACTCCAGATCAGCCACCAAAGAAGAATTCATGGGCAGGCGCTCAAAAGAAAGGATACGAGGCTACGTGAATAAAACTAAAGATGATCTTATAAAATCTGAAACATACAAGAATGATCAGATGTGTCGGAAGAAACTGACTGAGGCTCTTCAGAAAATGAACTTCCAACTGAAGGCTGACAAATACTTTGGTGGATATTTTGATCGCAGTGTTGCGTCAGAGAGACTGTGTGATAGTGTGGGTAATTTTAATTGCAGAGGTCGCTGGGATCTATCTGAGTGTCGATATACAGGAGTCGCAGCTAAGAATCACATGATTAATCCATATGCAAGCAGAGAAGCCAGAATTGTGTTCTCAACATGGAATTTTGATCATGTGGTGGAGAGATCACGGACCATTTTGCCAGCTTTGCTGGAAGCAGCAAAACAGGCTTCAGAGAAAAACTGTGCCATAAATGCAGATTACTTTTATAGACTTCTGTATACAACTGATAATTTGAAGTTGGTACATATAGTTTGTCATGATAAAAGTGCACACAATATAAAGTGTGATTCTCGTAAGTTCACTGTAACAGACTGCATGGTGTAAGACTTCTATTGAAAAGTTTATATTTGCTTGACTGGTAAAGAAATTCAGTCACATTTTATGGAACACCAAGTGTCAGTACCATACAAAACAGTACAAACTCTCAGATCCTAGTTCTTTAACAACTAACTCAGCTGGTCAAGAAGTTCCTCACATTTTATGGAACTCCAAGCTTCATTACAGTGTCCACACGAACCCACCAATTATCCCTATTATGAGCCAGATGAATCCAGTCCATTCCCTCCCCATTCCAGGTCTTTAAGATCCACTTTGATAGTATCCTCCCATCTATACTGAGGCCTTCCAAGTGGTCTGTTCCCTTCACGTTTTTCCTCCAAAACCCTGTATACATTTCTCTCCTATATCTGCTACTGGCCCCACCCATCTTATTCTCCTTGATATGATCACCTTAACAATATTGGGTGAGATGCAACAATCATGAAGCTCCTCATTATGCAGTTTTCTACAGTCTCCTGTTACTTCCTCCCACTCAGGCCCAGTTATCTTCCTCAGCACCCTCTTCTCAATCACCCCAGCCTGTGTTCTTGTTAATGTGAATGGCCAGTTTCACACCCATATGATATAACAAGCAACATTATAGTTCTGTATATCTTAATATTTATATTCCTATACAGCAAATGTAGAAGGAAACATTCTGAACGGAATTGTAGTATGCATTCCCTGAATTTTCTTCTTTAAGATTCACTGTAATATTACTTGCCCATCTAAATGTACCTTAATTTTCTCCTCCCAAGTGGTCAGTTGACTGAAATTTGGTGGGAAATGTTTCATAACACACTGAATGGGCTGTCACTCTCTCCAGGTGCCACTGTTTGTACTGTTTATACTGTATTTTGAGTCATCATTTCATATTTCTGCATTAATATGCAAAGGGTGATAAGAAAAGTTTTAAGTCACAGTGAATCATGGCTTGCCTAAATTTCATGACATTTTAAAATAATAATTAATTTCTTACTTGTAGTAGATGGAATGTTATGATATGGACATTATGCTCTATACTGTCTGAATAAATCTGCAGATTTAATGAGGCTTACAATCGGTATTACTATAAGTAACCCTGAAGACCTACTGCATGTTTCTTTTTATTGCTGTCCTGAGCACTGCAGCTGTTACATGATGCAGGCTACTTTCACAGTAAAGCTTCTGTGCATAGTGTAGTGACAAAAGAAGGACCCCAAACTTTCAGAGCCCCCAGTTTCTTTCTAGCTTACTCCTATGAACAACAACAGTACAAGTGTGGGGTGAATCATGGTGACAAGCTACTGCAGCAGCAAGAACATCCAGGTAAGAAATGGGCAATTTTTCTGCACCCATTTTGCTTATCATATACATACAAAAATTGAAGCCACCAGCCATACATATCAACACGAATCTCTCTCTCTCTCTCTCTCACACACACAATTCTCTCTCTCTCTCTCTCTTTGAAATTTGAACCATCTGAATTCTCAACAAACTGACCATGTGAGGCTACAAGAACCAGATGAACACAGACGATCACTGTCAACAGCTACTATACATGTAACCACCTGGTGCTTGTGGTTTGGTCACTTGCACCATTTGTTGGTGACGTGCATCTCAAAAACTGAACAATTCAGGACGTGTTGTACAGCACTTGTGACTTATGATGCAACTACAGATTTTGTAGTCATGACTGATTAAGTACAAATAATGCTGCTGGTTAAGCATATGAAATTTCTCCATTTGTTTGGCAGAAATTGGTGATTTTATGAACAATTCAGTGAGGCAGGATTAGGCAGACATCTTATGTTTCCTCAATATGAAGCCAGATCATCTGGCACAGCGTGGTTTTCAGTGTATCACATTTACAAATTGGGGCATGCGGCACAGTTCGTTGATGCACTGCGCTACAAGCCGGGATGTCACGCGTTTGATTCCTGATGATGCCACTGCAATTTTCACTGACAATCCCTCCGGCCACCCTGTGGCCCTGGGGTCGATCGAGCCTCTAACAGAAATGAGTACCAGGGCACAGAACTGACCTTACCAACTTCATGTGCTGAATGTCCTGAGATCTGGGAGCCTCAACCACCTGCAGCCCTACAGGCCTGCACAGGGATAGCTTTACCTTTACCTTTTACATTTATCCTTTAGGCCTACTGTACAAACTGAACAGCATTTAGAACAATATTTATCAACAACAAACAATATTTACTGAAAATTAACAACATCTGCAGAACAGTTCCTTCTAATGATGCCTGAATCATTACTTGAAATGACAAAAATATCCACAACACAAGCAAGCAAAATCAGGACACTCAGAATTCCAGAGGTCACAAGTAAATTTTTGAAAATACCAGCCAAGCAATATTGGTAAGTGATACGTTCGATTGTGTGTTGTGTACTCTTATGGCATTGGAATAAATTTAAAGCCATATAACTGTCCTGTACTGATAGTGAACACACAGCATGGGAAACATGCCCTGTAGTACAGGGAAGGACGAATTGTAACTTTTCTAATTTAATGATTATTAACGAAGATTATGCTAAAGATGTTATTAAAAATTCATTACTGCATTCAAAACTCTTTCTTTATGCCTGTTTAAATTGGAAGAAATCTCATCATATCCTGTGTACAAACTGATTAACATCTACAGAGATACTAAGGTTGTAACAATAACATGCAATAACTTTCCTCTTATTACACTTGGTTAATTGCTTGACACTGTTAATGTGATTGTTCATCACATACTAATGCCAAGTTCCATGTGCTTTTTTAACAGACCAAACCCATATTTATTTACATGCCGCCAATGTACAATATACAGATTTACATGGTACAGCCCCCTGTTGCTACCTAGTTTGCAGTTTGCAACAACTGCTAAATGTGTTATCACTTGAATTTTACAAATGTAACTAACCTGTAACAAGAGCATAACTGTAGAAGTTTTAACTTACAATGCTGTATAATTACATTCTGTCAATTCTCAAGTGTTGGAAGAGTATACTCTGAAATTACCTTAGTGAAGATTCCATTGTACAGAGTATCCCTTTGTACACTGCATTGTCAGAGCTCAGGTTCTCACAGTTATGTTCATGAAGATTCAAGCCTGGATGTAATGCCATTATGACTCGTAATTGCTGATATGTGAAGGAAGCATGCTGCCTCCATCTTCAGGATCTGGCAGTCCTAGAGGAGTGACTGCTGGATCCTGCAGTCGAGGCACTACGCTGCTCTTGTACCATCAATGACTGCAGGGTCCTCATTTTATCTGACAACTACTGTTTGCCATTTCTCACCACTACCTTGCTACATATGCGGTCAGCCAGCTGAGTTGGATAAATTAATACAATAAATGAGCCACCTGGAAGTGGCAAACTGTAGCTGTCATATAAAATAATTGTCACATAGTTACCAGTACACGAGGCATCACATACCAGAAAATGTGAATCTTCACAACCCTCTTACTGACAGCTGGCAGTGAACAAGTGCACAAGTTTCAAGATGGTATGAGAGGCAGAGGGACCAACAGAAATCGATTATAGAAACATGTGTACAGTACAGCCTTGGTGTTCATAACTGATTTGGACTAACACAACTGTCATGAACATATGACTCTCAAACATCAGAACCAATTTTCAATATAGATGTGCCAAGAACATACAAAGTGCTTGCAATAAAAATATAAAATTACCTCAGAAAGCATAAGAAGCAAGTGTTACATTAAATGACTGAAGGACAGTCTCATTCCTTTAAGCACAAAGCCACCAACCTCACTTAAAGACAGAGCTTGACTGAGTGGAAAGTGATTTGCATAACATCAGCATGATGGGAGACGCTGACTGCCCAGCGATAGTTTCATCACAGTTTGTCAGAACCAGTCACAGATGTCAAAACACTGGTATTAAAAGAGGGGAACATGAAAAGCAACAATGCCCAAACACTGCCTTTCATAAACAATGACACTCTTCTGCACAGACATTCCCTACATGAAGGTTGTGTTCCAGAAACCTTCTCACTTGTCACAGTGCAGCTTGTGCACATCACTGGTACAGTGTGTGAAAGGTGCCTGAAAAAATAATCTTTAGGTTTAACCTGACCATGAATGGAATTTTAAAAGATTTTCTTAAAAAAGGAGACTCATAAGTAATGGACACTAACCTACTGTAGATGAATGAACAGAAACAGGAAACCATAAAATATGGAAAAACAAATGTATTTCATTTATACATGACTGTTGCCTTAGTAATGTGGCTCCCAAAGCTCGTCTAGGTGGCCAATCCTAATATACAGCCTGAGATGCCTCCTACAGTGTGGCTCCCACAGCTTGTCTAGGTGGCCACTTCTAATATATATCATTTAATATATTTATATAGTATACATATGCATATACTGTTAATTTTGTACCTATGTAGATACTAACCAGAGTGTAATTGTGGGTACAGCAAATTGACAAATGAAAAAAAAAAATCATTCTAAGAACATAAATTAAGAAAAAAATTGTTTATGGAACAGTATATGTAATGTTTTTTTCATGTAAGTCAGGGTTTACATTAGCTGGGGACACCTCAATTTTAATAATCCTGGTGTGATTCAGAAAATTCTACTGACAAATGCACAAGCATTACAAGAGGTAGCCCAAATATACCAGATTACACAGTGGCACTGTAATACAGGCAGAAATACAGAAAAACTGCACATCAGGACTGCCATTAATTTAAAATTATGAAATACAATCCATGGTGTACAGAGGAACAGGTCATCCTTCATCCCATCTCCAAAGGCACACCCCTTTGTTTGCTCTGTCGTTAAATGTGATGTTGATGTGCGTGCACATTGCAGCACTGCACTGTGTTCCTTTCACACAATATATCAGACACCCACAATATACTCATACATGTATGAAGGTGGATAAAAGAAAGTCTACTAGTCCTATTATTAGAGGCATGAAATCACTGAAATTTAAAATGCTGTTTATATATATATGACAGAGGGTTTTAGTGTTCACAGTCACATGATTCAAGGTATGTGCACAGGTTCACAGCTGTGGCAGATCAACACAGAGATTTACCTGGAAAACTGACCTCACTTTGAAGTCCAAACTCCTACATGTTTTTTGTAGGCATGGGAAGTGTCAGCATACGATCCATCGACAGCTCTTGGAAGTGTATGGCTATTGTGTCATTTCCAGGTAGCAGGTTGTCAAGTGGTGCCACATATGTGCACCTGGTAGGGAAGTGACTGATGATAAAATGGATGACAGAGCTTCTCGACAACAGAAGTCAACAGTGCGCATGGTGAGGAACTCATTCAGTTGGGCAGATGTGCCACTTTGCTGCATAAGGTATCTGTACTGCATATTGTGATGACGTGTCTATGCTGAGGGCTGCCTTATGAGTTAGCAGGTAACAATAAACTGGGAAGAATTATGTTTTTTTCAGTTACCCACAACACTGTGCAGCAGAAGGCAAACAGTCCACAAGAAGTTGTTGGTGATGAGGAATGGATCCATCATTTCACTCCCACCAGTGAGAGATCAACCATGGAGTGGAAACTGTCTGGCTTACCCAGGAAAAAGGTTAAAGTGACACCATCTGCTGGCAAAGTGCTGGCCAACATGCTGAAATGCTTGTGAGAGGCAATCAGGAGAAAATGTGTCTTTTTAATGAAAGTGTGATTCTCTTCTGTACCAATGGCCAACTGCACATGACACAGCAATTTGCTGCAAAAGTTCTGTTGGCTAATGTTAGACTACCCTTCATACAGTCCAGATTTGGCACGCAGTGATTTTCATGTTTCCAACCTTGAAGGAGCATTGTCAGGACACAGTTTCACCTGTGATGAAGATGTCAAATGTGCTACCATTATGTGGCTGATGCAACAGGTCATATGTTCTGTGTGTCTGGGATGGGCAAACTGATCACATACTGTGACAAGTTCCTCAACCATCAAGGGAACTATGTTCAGAAATAATGTACCAGTGACACCTTCATTGTGTAAGGTCAGTTTCCTCTACCAAACCCGGTCTCAGATGTATGGATGCTATAAACTTACTTTATAATCCACCTTCGTGTCTGTAACAGTTGATTTGTCTCAAGCAGTTTCAAATCCTTACATGATACATTACAATAATTCCACAACGTACAAAGACTCAGTTTATGAAAATGCCTAAGTACTGTGACTGAACATTTTTTAATTTATACTCATATTCTTTAAATGAAATGGCTGAAATATTGCACTATAAATTCAGAAACTTTTAAAGAAAATTTCTGCAAAACATAATCACAGCAACCACGCTCAATACTCAACTGTTTCTTCTGACTCACTGTGTACCTCAGAAAACAGAGCAACTACGGCAAACATGGTAATGAGTGTGTGACATGCAGTACATAAACACCATAATAATGTAACATGAAGTACATGTTATGCAAATTGCTACTCTAACCAGACATGCACCAATTCAGTCCAGTCCACATCACTGCAGTACCTTTCTTTAAGACACTTAACTCTTCATCCTGTCTTCCAGGCAATTTCTTGCCAGTGACTACACTTACGGTATATGCTGTATGTACCACATACTGACCATATACAGCATACTATGTCAACAGCGCTACACATAAAGCACTTTCCAACTCTGATTCTACACAAATACATCAACTTCAACATAAATTGGTTTGGTCATACTACAAAATACAAAACATTCATTCTACCATTATTTTAGTGTGAGTTATGTACAGTCATCTGAATCTTGGTTTATAAAATAAATGGATCATTTTTGCCAAAACTTATTGCAAAATAATTTCTCCTGAATACTTTGTTCTTAAAGGTCACATCTAAATATGAAGATTCAAGTCTTCTGGGATGTGACACTGTGTCTGAATGTTTCCAGCCACTTCAAGGATTGCAATGCCTTAATCTTCAGGGTCAAACAACACAAGTTATATGAGACTGTCAGGAACCAATCATTCAAAGACACAGTGTTACAGCACAGAAGAAATGAACTGACAGCAGCACTGCTGTCAGAATGTCATTCCTTGTACAACTAAATGTGATGTCATAAGGAATTCTGCAAAGGTAAAGGAATGTCACTTCATGAATCTGCAGCGGAAAAAAATTTAAACTCTAAAGGTTCAGCAAAATCAAACATGAATGGACACGTGTGTGGCAAATGTTCCCCGAATTCTTTAAGGTGTTATCAGTGCAAAGGAATGCCTGCACTACGGCACTCCTTTGGCGTCTGAGTTTTTAATATGGCCTGCTTTGTCTGTAACATACATGCATAGTTACAGCTTACAGGAACACCTAACGTGGTGTTTTAACGACAAAATAGGGCTTTAAAAAACTCCCAATACCTCCAAACTGTGCCCACGCACAGCTTGGTCAAAGAGCACCCTCTCCCCCAAACAAATAGAATACACAGTTTTTCACCCTAAAAGAGATACAAGGGAGGAAGTTTCTGCAGTGTACTGTGCACCGTTCGTGCAACAGTAAACACAGTTTCAGAAAACAAACAAAGTTTTAGTAGTTCATTAAATGATCAAACACAAGAAAATTTGACAGAAATCTTACTATAAGCTGTGTGCTTGTGGTAATGTAGGCCCGTTACTGATGCAGAACCCATTATACACATGCTTCATCATTTCATTTATGGGTAATATTACCTAATATATTTATGTTCGAGAGCAGGGCAACATCAATGAAAACACACAAAATACCACAAAACAACAACAAAGGGAAAGCCAATTTGCTTCATATCTTCAAATTTGAGAGTAGATACAGAGCACATCAGTGCAACAATATAATAAGTATCATCACAAAGCTATTCTCTATCAGATATATTCATTTTACAGGACCTGTTATGCAGAATACTAGTTCTTGTCTGATATGCCCATTGCTCTACTGTTCCAGCTGCACCACTGAACAGCAACACCAATATGTTAACCTATTCAAGATGGGTGCAGGAATGCACTTGGGCATCTAAAGCCAAGTTCAAGAAATATCAGTTTTGTGCCTAGTAACTTATACTTAATCAATATTACATATTGCACAAGGAAACCATTTTTTTTTTAAATTATTAAAAACTTAGAAAAGAATATGTGAAATGGTGTACAAAGATGTTATTACACTTCCACTCCAGACATACAACATAATGCATCAGAATGTACCAGACAGCAGCTCACCTGCCAGCTGGAATATTGCAACATACTACATTTAGAACACACACACACATAATTCAGCAAAGAACCATGTACAACACTTCTCACATAAATGGCAATCAGCCATACTAGTTGCAATGCAAAATGTACTGATACTCCTAGCTATGAACAGAAACTTCAGTAATGTACAAAGGCATGGTAACTGTCCTAATGCAGCCTCATATGTTTGTAGTCAAATCAACTGCAGTGACAATATACATACAATTTGAGGTTTTCGAAGCAATTACGATTCATATTGTGGTATTCTGTACCATGACACCATGTGGTCAAGTACCAATGTTGTAAGGTATGCTGACAGTGGAATTATCGATATGAATTTCACTGTTCTTATGTAAATAGTTACCCCAATAGAAGGTATGTGGCACAGATGTTCTGCATGTAACAACAGCTGTGATATGACACTGCTTGGGCACCATCATGAAACACAGTGTGTTCTTTTTGAAATGCAGTATAACTGTGTACAATGCAGTACTTAATATATACAATACAGTACGATACCAAAGGCATTACTACAACATGAGGGAGTTACTAACAAAGTAATGTTTCACAATGAAAATTAATTGCTAAAACATAACACATATTGTCGTCAAAAGACCCATAACGGACAGCTGCTGGATGCCTATCTGATTCACTCTCTTACATGGCTGTACAAAGACTGTAAAGTTCAGGTTGCTCAATTCAATGAACATCTGTACCATCTGTATGTGATACAATGAAAAGAACTGTTAACAGACAGACTGATCTGGGCACATGATTCAAGTGGCCTACCACACAAATGTGGTAGGCCACTTTCTGAACAAACATTAATGAATAATATCCAATCTAGAATTAATGAATAACTCAATTTCACTTTTCTTGAAAATTATTTTCTTTAAAAGTATCACTGCATCCATGAAAACTGTTATCATGCCATATGCATGGCTGCATTACCCGTGAAGTCTGTGATCATGCCATTTGCACAATCGTATTATCTGTAGTTCCTACAGGCACAATTCACATTCAACTACATAAAAAGAAACAAGATATGGCATCCAACACTTTGTGAACATCTAGAGAGTGCTAAGTCTGCAGTTCAGCAAAGGAAGAGCTTTTACAGCAATAAGAAAAAAACAGCTAGCAACAAGCTGAGGCACAACTTCCACTGCACCACTGCAAGAAGTAGGGTTAAAAGCATTATGTTTAAGAAAATGGAATAAAGAAAGAAAATACCTGCGAACTACAGAAAGTCAACTACAGACACTACGCAGATGTCTTTCTTTCTAGCAGCTGAAAACCAAAACTTAAGGAAGTACAAACAAATACTCTGAGAGCCTAAGAGGCAAGAAACATTTATGCTTATATGTATTTATATATATTAAAAACATACATGACTTAAGATTAAGTCAGAAAGAGGGAATAATTTACACATACAACAACAGTATATTACATTATTACAATACAGTTAATAAGATCTTTCCATCTATATATCATACAATCAGGCAGTCGAAGGCTGGTCACATATAGAATTTTCTTCCCATTGCTCGGAAACTTAAAAAAATAAAATAAAATAAAATGACAAAAACCGATGCAATTGCATCGCCATTAAGTTCGAGCAGAAAAAAAAATTGTTTCTATCAGGTCCCCATAGTCATTCTTTGCAATTATTTACAAATCTCTCACCCAAAGTTACACACAGCAAACTTCACTTCTGTAAGGTTCACTATGTGTGACCTTTACTGAAAGTGGAATCACAATCTTGCAATTCTTTGTGATGAAATTACAAGCTTTCTTAGTTGCTTGGTATGTTTTGCTGTCATTAATTCCTCCATATTTGATGGTGATCTATCACTTGCCAAATATTTCCACGCCTTTTTTTATGTAAAGGATTAATACTGCAAGGAATATAGTGGGAAAAGTTAATGTTCTAAGTTACAGTCTACTCCTTGAACAGGACTAACAGTTCTGGCACTCCTGTTACCTGTGGTCCATTCTGCCATATCTGTCTGCATACAGGGATCATGCTTTAAAGGTAACATATACAAGGAGAGACAGAAAGTTGAGCAAAGCTAACTACATGCAACAACAGCTAAAGGTTCCTCAGTCAGTCTACAAATTCGCCACATTTTATGGATCCTGAAGGTTCATTACACTGTTCACAACAGCCTGCCACTTTCCCTTAACCTAAGCCAGACCACTCCAGTCCATTCCCTCCCTAAACCAGACCACTCCAGTCCAGTCCATTCCCTCCCTAAGCCAGACCACTCCAGTCCATTCCCTCCCTAAGCCAGACCACTCCAGTCCATTCCCTCCCTAAGCCAGATCACTCCAGTCCAGTCCATTCCCTCCATAAGCCAGACCACTCCAGTCCAGTCCATTCCCTCCCATCATACTTCCCTAAGCACTATTTAATTACCCCCCAATTAATATCTCTGTCTTGCAAGCTGTTTCTTTACTTCATATTTCCCCACCAAAACTTTGTACACATTTTTCTTCTGCTCCACATGTGCTACATGCCCTGCCGATAAAATTCTCCTTGACTTGAACACCCCAATGACATTTGGTAATCAGTACAAATTACAAAGCTCCCAATTATGCAGTTTTTCCAGTCCCCTGTTACTTCCTCCCTCCCAGGCCCAAAAAACAGTTGAGCAATACTACCTCCTCATTTGTCAGACTACATCCACCAAAAATTAACCTAAATGACATTTGGTACAGGCAATTCCCTGATGAGACACCGGCTACTGAACTGTTCAAGAAACCAGTTACTGTCCTTCAGTCAGTCGGTCAGAGCCACAGCAGCACACTACTACACATAAACCCAAGCCACAGCAGCACACTACTACATACAAACCCAAGCCACAGCAGCACATTGCTACACATAAACCCAAGCCACAGTAGCACACTGCTACACATAAACCCAAGCCACAGCAGCACACTACTACATATAAACCCAAGCCACAGTAGCACACTGCTACACATAAACCCAAGCCACAGCAGCACACTGCTACACATAAACCCAAGCCACAGCAGCACACC
>Ga0123352_10012584_pt1 | contig 13385 bp, 8 predicted proteins | sample TergutLab28metaG_FD_89700 | JGI IMG/M metagenome (GOLD analysis project Ga0123352, IMG submission 89700) | Labiotermes labralis P1 segment gut microbial communities from Petit-Saut dam, French Guiana - Lab288 P1 | ecosystem: Host-associated > Arthropoda: Insects > Digestive system > Gut ... | reverse complement strand
CCCAGGATAGAGACAGTTGGCGGACGCTTGTGAGTGCGGTAATGAACCTTCGGGTTCCGTGAAATGCGGGGAATTTCTTGACTAGCTGCAAACCAGTTAGCTTCTCAAGAAAGACCCTGCACCATGGTGTAAGTAAGTAAGTATCGGTCCAGCAAGTAGATTCTACGGTTGGGAAGAAGGAATTCTGCTGGTTGCTTACCTTGTTTGGAGGGCTTTTATTTAGAGGGTTCATTTCTGAAGCGATTTGAGATTTACAAGTAGGCCTTAAATGAACTCTCGTCTACCTGAGCAAGGAGTGTCCCAACAGACGGCTGAAGACGCAAAAGATAGGACAACTGACCATGTTCTGGTGTCATTTGACGCACCTCCAAGAAACAAGAATCTGTCGGTCACAAATAGCGGTTTATTATCAGAAAAAAATAACCGGAGTGTAGGACAAATATAGTAATGTAGTTATATAACGATCTTTTGTCAGCTTTATATGTTGTTAATCATACAATAAAGAAAGAAAAAGGATAAATTCAGCATTACATGGAAAATACTTGATGGCCCGTTGAACGCTCTGATATCATATATATTATTAATTCCTATATTATTTATTGGTTCAGAGATTCTCCTGATGGCTGCTACTTAAAAACCTGGTCAGCAAATATGCAAGCGCAATGAAACCAGGCGGTTAATTATCGTCCACACAGGACCAGCCTACTCTTGACTACTCTGATCGCAGACTCCTAAATTGTTTCTCAGAGAAGTATTACCAAGTTTAATATTATCCATACATTACCTGTATTATCCATCGGTACTTAGTTTTCCCAAATGCTTTAAAAAAATTAGGTTTTCAGTGAAACGTACACACACACACACACCTACACAAACCTCCACCCCCACACACACACCCACCCCCCCCCACACACACACACAAAGTAGAAAACACTTCTTAATTTGAATTTCATAGACCAAAAATTTTCTTGCCACATCTTGACAAACGTCCAGTCACTTTTATTTCCCCTCGAACGAGTGACTGAAGAAAAGACTCTGAACACTTAAAAAGTTTAATGTTGTGGTGAAACTTTCAATGTTGGTATTTAAAAAGGCGAGACATAAATGGCGAATGTGAGAATGGATGTTCCCTGCGGCTTATTTGTTAACTTCTACTAACTTTCAGGACATCTTGTGTCAAAAAATAATTGTATACCTCGGCAGAAAATTGCCTCATTTCATGCCCTTTCCTTCCATTTTGGGGTTGCTGGAAAGGAACAAGCTGATAAAAAAAATATTAATTTCTAAATGAAGCTTGTTTTTATACTACGACGTTATGAAAAGAGCACGACGGATCTTACTTTTAATTGTCTCATCAGGCTGTTCTTTACGACGGAATATTACATATCCTGAGGGTATCATTCTTCACTCCAAAGCAACGAAGGCAGTTAACGTTTCAAACAAGTAGGTCTATTCCGTGACCACTTTCTGATTTGGCCAATTCCCTATCGCCTCCTCCAGCTCCCCATTTCTCTTCTTTCACTTCACTTCTTCTTCCCACACTTTTATTGTTTCGACTATTTAAAGTGTTTTATTTCTTCGCACACTTATTTGTTTCTCGAATGAAAAACGGGTCTTTTAACCCTTAGCACATTATAGAAGCTGAATACGAAACTAAATTTATTTTGAAAACGTCTAATATTTTCTTCTTAATTATTCCTTTTTTACGACCTACGTGATATCAAGTCCGCTGGGTCACTGCACTTGCTGTGCAATTTACCCTGTAACCCAGCGAGAATTTAGTAGTAAGCCTACTTGAACACCAGGAAAGGACTGTTGAGTAAAAAGTCGAAAATATTAAAATGTGTAAAATTCTTGGTGCTCTAATTACAAACCGCCCCATAAATATGTTAGGTAGTCTGCAAGTATTAATGCACGAGTCTTGAATAACCTCAGCACTCGATCAGAATGGGTAACTATCTTCATGCCAAAACGCTCTAGTCCGAGGGGAGGAGACTCGATATCAACTGGCCCTGTCATGCTGCTTATTCTGAAGGCCGTGGGTAGACCGACTATCTTGACCGGTAGTTCCAGCGGGTCTCCTTAAATCCCCACTAACCAACCAACCAACCAACCAACCAACCCACCAAGCCACTTAACTACTCATTCACTCACTCCACAGTGAATAATCCTTTTGAGAACCAAACAGTTCCTTAGATGGTCAAAATTTATGAACCCAGCAGTTAATTGCTGTGTTCACAAGATTCCGCCACGATTCCTTACTGCGAGTCAGGGAAATCAGTTCTAAATCTTGGCCTGACATGTTCTAACATCCATTTTAATATCATTCTCTCTAGGCTTAAGCCTGCCAAGCAGCCACTTTACTTCTGGTTACCTACCAACCCCATGCATGCATTTCTTTTTAATCCACATCCACCTCTTTGGTTTCGTCAACGTAACGTCTGGTGACGTACGCAAGTCACGGAGCTTCCCATTCCGTAGAGCACTTTCTGCCGAGTGTCCTTCAGTAAACCATAGACGTAAAAACCACTGCCAGAATTATAGCCGTATCGCTTCCCAGTCATTTCTTGCACATGTAGCATTTTGTAGGACCCTAAACCTTGTCTTTGTACAAAAGTATCTGGTTCACAGACTTCCGCAACTAGCAGTATCCAGCCAGATATCTCACTGTCATTTCTTCTTTCGGTTAGTCGCCATATCCACCAAAACAGGCTACCCGCTCGAAGAGGATAAATTATTTCCTTAATGACAATAAACCCAAGTCGATGCTTCTAAAGCCTGTGCGCCATGATACCAGTCGGATCGTGATACTAAATAAAACTGACGATCGGTTATTCATAAAGCAACAGTGATTTAAGTTCATCGCAGATTGTGTCATCGGATAAGTACCTTTGATGGCCACATGTGGCGTGACAAGCGAGATCCGTTTACCGCATAAAGGCTAATGAATGTGCTAGCTGCTGTACTGACATTGTTATCGGCGTGCCCCTAGAACCGCAGTCAGAGTTCAGGTCATGTAATCGTGTAGGTGATGGTGATATCTAGCGGAACCAGTACGACAAATTTAAAATCGAGACACATAACTGTGGGTGTGAAATGACATTAATTCGTTCTCAGATTTGTAGAACATTGTCTATTGTCTTACGCCACGCGGTTCGTGTTCATAAGACTACATTATGGCAGGGTGGCGTGCAGTGTGTGTCTACAGACGACTGACTGCTCGTACACAGAAGTGTTATTCGGATCAGACGTTTATAAGCATTTTCTTTTGCCATTTGGTCTCGGTCTACTCTATCGGTAAGAGGCAAGGCAATTTAAAAGTCTTTTATATACCTTATGTTTTAGAAAGTTTAAATTGTGTCTGGGGAGCTTCTTCTTCTTCTCCGAGTAGTTCTGTTTATCCCTTTGGTTATAATTTCCCCATTGGTCCTATGTATTTTTAATTTACCTAGTACAGACATTATTTGAAGTCGGTAATCGACAGCGTCTTGGAATGGCCATCCAAATAGAGCAGTATGGAGAAATCAGGATAAATACTTTCTCTGTTTTTATGTTTCGAAAAGGGTAAAGTTAAATACTGACAGTCTCAACCAGATGTGAACTGTAAACTTGATCCTGAAAAGCGCGAACCACATCGAAATTTTTGGACTTAAGAGGAATAAGATTAAACTATCCCAGACCGTCCATGTTGCCAACTGTTGTGCGAAAGAAAAAGTACCGTCGTTTTCCTTAGAGGGAGAGGAAATTCTTATTTAACTGACAGATCATTAGTTCTTAAATTGGTAAGTGTCTAACAAATCATTATTTATTCAAGGATTGTCCTCAGTACAGTCATCCAACGAAGAAAGAAATCGTCAAAGTGTAAAAAGAATTGAATTCAAACTTCGTTTTGACATAAATCGATTTATGTAAACCAAATATTTCTGTTCCTTATACGGAGGTTATAATTTTATAAGTGTTTTAATTCATTTCATATGCAAACTTGAATATATATATATATATATAATTAAAATAATTTAACTCCCACTTATGTTTTAAAACACTTAATCTACGACTACTCATTAATCAACAGAAACAAAATACACACTTTGTAAAAAAAATTGTCTGAGGTCACATATAAACATTCATTGCGTCATAGCTTCCCCGTGTTGAGGAATGACAGACAGACAGAAAGAAAGACAGACAGACAGGTAGGCAGGCAGTAGACGCATACACATAAACACACATACACAGAGAAGTGAATTGTTATGTACGGTAATATGAACGAATACGTAGCAGAAGAGCGTATAGACAGCAGTACAAAGATGCATTGTGTTTTCCACATCATAGAGTACCGCTCAGCATGCACCAGAAGACTAACAACAAGAAGTTCCCTTCGTAACAGGCTAGCTCTCATTTAAGTATTTACTTATTTAATGACGCTAGCAATATCTCAGTCTAGAATGTTAGAATTATTAGTGAATGATAAACAGGAAGGAACGTGTAGGAAGCCCCCGTTTTCCAAGCAAAAGCCACCTACCGAAATTTGGCTGAGATTCAAAGAAATAAAAAATAACAAAAATTAAAGCAGGCTAACTAGATTTCACACCTACTACAAACAAACAAACAAACAAGCAAACCTAGACATATTCTTGAACAATAAAGGATAACTCGTGCAGATATTCTGTGTAACCAACTATTTCACAGGATATAAATATGACGCTAAGAAGAAACTTCAGAATATTTATGACAAACTGTCGCCAGTTTAATAAGCGTATTGTGCAGCAGTTTTACAGAGTACGCTTATCAAAACAGAAATTCTTCTAGAATCAGGAAAGCTCTGTTCGTACAATGATCGGGCTGCCGTAGGGCGATTGACTAACAGAGGTCAGATTGCCGAGAGTAGGAAGGGATTGTTCTGGTCTTTAGAGCATGCAGATTTTGTCAGCTTGTCCTCCACCCACTCCGTTATCTACAAGGTGCACCCGGCGTCATATCGTCCGGAGTATAGTGACCAGGGTATAAAGCTCCTTCATCTTATGTCGATGTTAAAAATGCCACAGAATCTATTTCCACTCTGCCATGTTATTACCTTCGTTGTGTGATGCTCAGTAACTTTAAAATTCGGTACTCAAGGTTCAAAGCACAGCCGTGTATACGTGTGTGTCCCACGACACAGTGTGAGACCGGCCTCCTGCTGGCGACATGTCAGGTTGGGTGCCCGACACATCATCCGTTAGGTAGTCCTGCCCTCTTCGAGCGCCTAGTGGTAGCCGCGTGAAGTCGACTTAGCAACCCACGACATCACCAAAAAGAAAATATTTCACCTGAAGAAACATCCACGTATAATGGAGAAGCTAGCTTTATCTAGATCGTCGTCTGTCCTTTCCCCAAAACCTACCGACAGAATACTTGGAAAAAATATTTCAAGAGGACATTAGAAATTGGCAAGAAGAAAGACAGGTTCGTCCGAAGCAAGTATAGTATGTATTAGAACAGAAGAGTCTACGAGTTGACAAACGGTGCAGAAATTTGTCAGAGGAAGCAGACAAAACCGTATCCAAGACAAGCAAAGAGAATGAGATCTGCAGTCTTATCAGCGCTATATATAAAGCTGTCCCTGTGTAGGCAATGAATTCTTATAGGGTAGTCAGTTTCAATCACCGGTCGCTTTACTTCATAGGAAGTTCTTGTAATTCCCAATTAGGGGGGCCGATGAGCTCCAGTACAGTTCTGGCCTCTTCGGAATACTATCACGATCCCACAGTTGCCCAGGCCATAGTTTAGTCATTATGCTGTCTACGTTAAAATATTTACATTTCCTTCGGTTATGACTCCCTGCGGTCCTGTAGTTTACTACTTTTAAGAAGAAACATTCTGATCTTTTCATAACGTGGAAGAGGGAGGCAGTAAGATCTTCCGCAAGTTTGGTTACCCATATACACTACTACCGCATCACGACTCTGCAATAATACAAAACTATGATACTTGCTGTCACAATACAGGGGACCACCGTGTGTACAAAAAGTGTCTGGACAACTTAAAGCATGAAATTACTTGAGCTTATAGAAAAAATAGGAGGAATTTCTTGGTTTAAAATGCTGAGAAAAGTTTTTATTGTTGGTAATTTATATAAATAACGAAATTCAGGGACAGAATCCTTCCTCGGAAGGCAATAATAGCCAGGCCAGTCAAAGAGCTGTTTGCATGTTAAATATACCAGATAGCTTTACAAGAAAAAGGAACTCAGACCCCTGCAAGATCGTACATGTTTTGGCTTGGCGCCATCTTCAGGGATCACATGACAACACATGGCCAGACTTTTTTTCTAAGCAGCGCAGTTTAGTTAAAGTTGAGAGAAAAAATAAATAAAACACAAAAAGATACATAACGATCGAGAAAGCGGCACAATATATGAAACTTTAAAATATTACGAGTTCAAACGGCTATTGTTTACCTTCTTGGTCCAAAGTCACACACCTGTAGGTCACGTAGGATCTTTAATTAACAAATACGTCCTTTAATTACGTAATCTGGAAGTATTTATTGTAATATTATATTTTTGTATATTGTCGCAATGCCTTAAGAAATCCAACTAATTTGTTACCGCGTTTACACTTGCATGAAACCGCGCCTGGCCCTGCCCAAGATCTTTTAATCTGTTCAGGTCTCACGTTTTCCCTTAAATGACCCTTTCGACATTATCTGCCACCCCCCTTAACATGGTCTCTATCTTTTTTGAATTTGACGTTCAGGTGACCGTGCATCGTGATAAATTCTTATAATAAAACAAACTAGATGCACTGATTTCTAAAATTTATTTTTGAAATAAAACTCTACATGTTTCAGACGGTTCCTCTGTCCATCATCAGGAGTTTTTCACTGTACACACAGCAATGGTATATGTCATGCAGGTTCGCAAGCTGTCAGCAAACCTGTATGACATATACCATTGCTGCGTGTACAGTGAAAAACTCCTGATGATGGACAGAGGAACCGTCTGAAACATGTAGAGTTTTATTTCAAAAATAAATTTTAGAAATTAGTGCATCTAGTTGGTTTTATTATAAGAATGGCTTCTATCCTCCAGGGTTACTTCTAAAATTTTTTGTGCACATCTTATATCTCTCAGGGTGCTCTATTACAAAATTTCAGTTACGTCACATATATATTTGTTTGTCAGTAAGGATGTGGTAGTCTAGCAAACAGAGTAGCTGACAGCAACCTGCGTGAACGTTCCGAGTCCCACGTTATTAGTGACTTTCTCCTGAAGCACTGGTAATAGAGGAAGAATGGGTATCATGGCGGTACGAGAACAAAATGCAGTTAGCTCTGGACAGTAGATGCCTACAGTATTAAGGGCAGTGCTTGTTTATTTGTTGTTGAGCTTTGCGCGTGTGGGCAAGTGTATACGGACTTCATGATATATTTTAGAAGTACTTTTCTGAAGCTTAAGAAAGAAGGAAGGCTAACTGTTGAGTAGGAACTGCCTTATCAAACACGTTATTGAAGGAAAGATAGAGGGAAGGAAGGAAGGAAGGAAGGAAGGAAGGAAGTGACGGGAAGACGAAGAAGAAAATTTAAGCAACTACTGAATGATCTTAAGGAAAAGGAGGGTAGTGGAAATTGGAAGAGGAAACAGTAGATCGCACTCTGTGGAGAACTCGCTTTGGAAGAGATTATGGACCTGTCGTAAGGCACACTGCAGAATGAATGAAGAGATGTAATTAGGCACCGTGAAGTAGCAAAAAGGCTACGTGATTACTGCGTACTGGCAATACGACTGCATACGATCCCGGCGAAGGAGCTCTTTACTGTATGAACTTACTTGTAATGCTGAGGACGAAACTGATCTTCATATTTGCACCGTGTATCATCAACACATAAATATTTTATTGTCCAACTTATGCACAATTAAATAACAGGTAGATACAATTGAAATTATAAAATCCTTAAAAGTGCTCCAACATGTTTCCGATCACATAGGATCCATCATCAGGAAGCCTTGCACAGTACTTGGCTAAAATTACAAGAATGGTTCTATCGTGTCCGTTGACATGGACGTGGTCGGTGTAAACGGACATGATAGAACCATTTTTTAAATTTTAGCCAAGTACTGTACAAGGCTCCCTGATGACGGATCCTCTGTGATCCGAAACATGTTGGAGTACTTTTAAGCATTTTATAATTTGAATTGTATCTACGTGTTATTTAATTGTGCATAACTTGGACAATAAAATATTTAGACGAAATTGATATTATCGAAATTTCATATTTTTATTTTTTAACGCGAGATAAATAGACAAACAGATAAATAGACAAATCCCACGAAGACAATGAGACCAGATTACTTAACTGTGATCGGAATTCGGCGCCTCTGGTACTGGTCAAGGTGCTGTCTACACTTGGAGACATTCCTCGTCCTACCCGAATGCCTGGTAGAAATTTCAATAAAAATCATGTCCGTTTTCTTCCGAAACCGTACCTACTCCATATTCATAACCATCTTCAAATCTTCTTCTGAGTTACGTACCGTACACAAATCGGACATTGTTGGAATAAAACACACACACAAGATTTTATTTTCGAGGTTTTTACATCGTTGTCAGTGGGGATTCCGGTGTTCCCGGCTGTGAGGTCGTGTCGCTGGGAAAGCGGTACGCGACATTTCGATGGAAAGTTTTGCTTTCATTCTCAGCGGCCTAATTGAGTTTAACTGTTTCAAGATATGAAGGCAAGAGAAAGGGACTTACATAGACCCAAAATGGCGGATTATAGAAAATAAGAGAACGTTTGGCTAGCAAAACGACTTCTGTCTTCTCATGAGGGTATTTGCTACATGGCCACTATTGGAAGCCATTTTGTGTGTTTGTGTGGACGAGATTATACGGATTTATATACGAGCTGCACATAAAGGTTTTGTCTGTAATAAATATGACATTTCTTTAATTTAATTTTAAACTGCCTCTGCACTAAAATTGTGTATTCCCACATTAATCCGCCATTTTATTGATGATGTGCGTATTTGATACCCTGCATGGTGGTATTCTGCAGTACGAGGAGCTACCGGAAGAAGCGCGGCTGTATATCCGGGTGTGGCCACAATGTTGTGGGGGGCCACACACACAGGTAGGAGTTTTGCCGGGTCAAGAGGGCAAGTAGAGTGCTCTCAAATGGACAGGTAACTGCCGCCATTTCATGTTTCTTTTTCTCTGGAAAAGCAATAACAAGAAACCTGGCCAAGTAATCCAGCCATTCGACAGTAACCACTAACGAAAACGGCGAACCTCGGGTGAAACCAACATTGTGCCTTTTAGTGTAACAGCGATGGCTGTGTGTGTCATCTGTATGTTGTTGTTGTTTGTTGGTTTGTCAAATTAAAAGTTTGTCACCATCTTTCACGCTTAAATCTCAACAATCTGCCCGTTACGGACGTGAAAGTTGTCCTTCCTGTTTATCTTAGTAAAACATTATTGTTAACAGGTGCACGTTCTAAGCAGTTTCGTAAACCGTCTATCGGCCTTGTTCATTCTTGCCATTCTGTCTGTCCGCTCGATTCTCACTGGATGAATATTTGTGAAATTTCTTATTTGCGGCTTCTACTGAAATATGTCGGCATATGCAGATTTTGGTTATAATCGGACAAAAATAAGGGGATAAATGTGAACTACACACACGCACAGCGGGTTAGAGTATGCTGCCATAACACCGACCTTGTCCATATCAACGGACACGATAGAATCATTCTTGTAATTTTTAGCCAAGCACTGTACAGGGATCCCTGATGATGGATCCTCTGTGATCCGAAACATGCTGGAGCACTTTTAAATATTTTATTATTTTAATTTATCTACATATTATATATTGTGCATTAGTTGGGTAATAAGATGTTTAAGTGTTTAAAAATAAGAGGAATTTCACACGAAGGCCTATGTTTATACAGTGTGTACCACTCACTACCGAACCCGCATTTTTTTTAATAATTCTAACACCAATGAAGATATTGCAACGAAATTTGAACAGGAGTACGTTCGTTGTGTGAGAAATGAAGACGAATGTGTCTAGTCCTCTTCAAAGTTCGCTGCAGTATCCTCATTAGTGGTAAAATTATTAAAGAAATGCCGGGTTCGGTAGCGAGTGGGACATCCTTTATAAGACGTTTAGCCTTTTTTGTTCTTTATAAATGAGATTCCGTTCTCTGTGTGGTACGACCGAAGAAAGAGTTGACTGACACATAACGTTCCGGCATGACCCATCGTGAATGTTATTACTTACGAGATATGTACAAGAAATACGATAACGCACAGTTCGAAATACAATATGCAGATTATGATCAGCTGTGTGTATCTAGGACTAAAATGTGGAGAAGCGGTATATATTGTATGCTGCGTAAAAGCTTGATAAAGAACATTTTAAATTCTCGAGTATTCGATGTTTCTCTTCAGTGTTGTGACGGGTGTAAATTCTGCGGGCAAGACGAGAAGGAAAACAAGGAGGCTGTAGGTTATGCGGAAGTCTACTGTTTGTTATTGTCACTGCGATATTTTCACACTATCACAGTCATTACTACTGGTACGGCAACGTTTAATTGCTATTCGTTGCTGACATTTTTACACCTGTTACTAATTAATTACCGCTTCTTGATGAAATAGATTTTTGTTTGTTTGTTTAGACTCTTACGTACATTTGCAAAATACACGTATGGTTACTGATCGTAGCCTTTTCTGTAGTTACGTTCATTCGCTCTTTTGACACTTTTCACTTATTGGAATTGCAGATTTTCCGTGCATGCATTTGTTTTTCTTTATTGCTATTACCATCAAGTTAATAAAGAAACATTATTATTATTATTATTATTATTAAGTAACCTCGGTGCTCTTGTGCAGGATACATGTGCCCCAGAGCCAGCATACACGAGGTGGCTGAGATAAATAACTCAATAACTTGATACAACAGGGTCTTTCTTGAAAACCTGTTGCACGATCAGTCAGGTTTGAAATTTCCTGCCATTTAGAAACCTGAAGTATTATTATCCTGTACACAGGTGCCTGAAACTAATTCCTACGCTAAACCACATGCATTCAAACCTCATACCCTTCAACTATAAAATCAGTTTTAATGATATTTTTTTCGCTAATGTTTCTGCCGTTCATCTTGTATTCTCTCTTCAGGTGGTTGCTACAAATGTGCACAATTTATATCTCAAATTCAGGCTACATTCCGGGATCTCTTAATTGTCGCTGATTTCATGACCTTAGCAGTACAAACTGAGGGGCACAAACTGCGAAATTCCTTTATTATGTGAGTTCAAGAGAAATGCCAGTATTATTAAAATTAAAATCCAAGAACAACAACGATGAACAGAACACACGACACAGGAATCTGCATTCTTCTTGCTGTTTTTTTAAAATAAAAACAATAAATAAAAAGGAGACATAAAATATTAATACCGTCATAAATAATACAAATGAAACCATTCTGCAGATCCCCAGGATAATTCGTAAAATTATTCTTAAACTGCTTAAACCTAATTGGTTAACACATTTTCTGACTGACCTCCCATTGGAAAAGAACCTTAGCAGTTCTCATGCTATTCATTGCTAATGCGTTCCTTGAGTAAGGAAACACAGCCGACGTTTGAAACAACTTGTATTGTTAACAGAAACGAGAAAATAGAAGAGGTCAGACGTTACATATGTATGTTTGGGTGATCATGAAGCACGTATGGGAGAGAGGAGAGGCATATACAGGGTTTTGGTGGGGAAACCTGAGAGAAAGAGAACACTTGGAAGACCCAGGAGCAGATGGGAACATGACATTAAGATGGATTCTGTGTGAGTGGGATGTGGGGGCTGGGACTGGATCGATCGGGCTCAGGATAGGGACAGTTGGCGGGCACTTGTGAATGCGATAATGATCCTTCGTGTTCCATGAAATGCGGGGAATTTCTTGACTAGCTGAAAACCGGTTAGCTTCTCAAGAAAGACTCTGCTCCTTGGAGTGAGTGAGTAAGTAAGTAAGTAAGTAAGTAATAAGTAAGTAATTAAGTATATATAATGTCAACTTGGCCGCGCAGTAAAAACAGAATACTTTGGACTTAGCTCAACAGAACTCTTATTTAGGCCACATGTCCTGTGAGACATCACACCAAATCTACTGAATGCAAAGGACAAACATCACGCGTTACTGCGGTAAGAGAACAGATGTGGGCGACTGATAACATAAATTAATATTTTCCGTCTTATTTTGTCTTTTACGACGGTTATCAGGCAACGACCCCTCAGTTCGCGTGTGTCTAATTGAATACTGCTGCTCTATGTAGAGTTTCCATCCTTTAATTTCCCATTTAATTCTTTTATTATACACGCTCCTTCTGTTACTACAGAACTTTTAAAATTGAGGTCAGAATTGATTTCTTACGGAAATTAAACTTTTAAGTACAACGTTATGAACTGTGGAACAGTTTCTTTGTTTTTACATTACCAGCGACTGGTGTAGCCAACCTAGGGTATTTAAGACAATTATTTCGAGAAATAATACAGCATTTATGGATTATGGTTTTTATCTTTCCTTTTAATATTTCAGAGTTTCTCATACTGCTCGATGAGACGGAACACTGAAATAAACAGGCCTCACAGTAGCCAAATAATTCAGTTCTTAAAAATTCGCGTCTATTATCTACTTGTGTGTTTGCGGTTGCGGGCACGTAGTCAGTAGGACCACTAGTGGGGAAACCCCTCTGAAAATCAAGGGGGAATAACTTATTTAGCATTTAGACAAGGAAATAAATAATTCAGGTAAAAGCACAAGATATATATCAACAGATTCATTAATATTTTCGACTGTTGAGAATAAAATTTTTTTTGGTCTGTTCCGCTGAACTAACTTAAGGTATTTCACAAAGCTATTCGCAAAGAAAGACACAATTTCGTGCCTTAGAAATGTATCTTCCTTCGCCGGTAGGACAACTTCCATCTACTAGGGTGTCTGGAGAAGCATATTTCCGCATGTTGAATGCAGAGTGCGAGGGCGTTTATATCTGCAGTTCTGCAGGAGAAGGTAAAAGAGACGAAGGCGGAAATTTTCATCTATACTAGAGCAGATGGACTGCAGAGACGGACGTTATGTCAAGCAACGTTCTCAAATATTTAAACTGTAGTTTTGTGTTCATTCCCTTCTTTTATTTTTACTGTTGTTTGCAGTAAGGGGCTCCAAGTCTAATATCGTAAGGAATAATTGAAAGTACCATCATCTATGCCACTATAATAGATAAAACTAAAGAAAAAGACAAGAAGATGAGCACGAAAAAACTTGCATGCCTCCACATAATGTGTGCAGTGAAAGTACCCGAAAGAGGAAACCACATGAATGTATTCTTTTTTTTTTTTTTTTTTTTTTTTGACCTT
>Ga0123352_10012583_pt1 | contig 13385 bp, 11 predicted proteins | sample TergutLab28metaG_FD_89700 | JGI IMG/M metagenome (GOLD analysis project Ga0123352, IMG submission 89700) | Labiotermes labralis P1 segment gut microbial communities from Petit-Saut dam, French Guiana - Lab288 P1 | ecosystem: Host-associated > Arthropoda: Insects > Digestive system > Gut ... | reverse complement strand
GTTGGGTGAGTACAATAAGCCTTCCAGGCTGCAGTACATCCGTGGCATTAGCCACAGGCCCTACTGATGAAGAAGAAGAAGAAGAAGAAGAGGCTGCAGTTTATGTACTCCATGATATAGTACGCAGACTTTACAGTCTGTCTTTATCTTCAAAATATCAATATTTTGTGGGGCGCATGTCAAGGCAAATTCGTTTACACCCGTATGTAAAATGTGGCTTTCTCTGTGCCAATTGTCATGAAAGTCACAATCAGAATAAATTTTTGTGGACATCTCCTGTACTAAATTTGTCCAAAATTGGATGAGCAACGTTAAAAATGCAGTAAGAAGTTAATTTACGTTGTTAAGTAAACTATGGCCTTGCTGCACCGATTGTCATAATTTGCACAGATACTCAACAACATTAGATGAAAATCTCCTGTGTTAAATCTCACCAAAATTGGCCAAGAATTATGGAAAGTACAGGTTGAAATGCATTTAGCAGCTTAAGTAAAGTAAGGCTGTGTTACTGAACAGATGTACATGAAACTGATGTTTGCCTGACAGCTTGTTGTGAAGAACTGTACTGAATTTCTTGTAATCCAAAAAACAGTATAGTTACTGATACTAGGTCACAGATGAACAGAGAGACAGGCGTGGTTTCCACATAGCTCCTTTTTATTTATTTATTTATTTATTTACTATATATATATATATATAAATTAGTTTTAAATGTAAAGCAATCCCATAATAGGCCTGGACAGGCCTTGAGGGTTCCAGGAGGTTGAGACTCCCAGATTTCAAGACATTCAGCACATGAAGGTGGTAAGGTTGTCAGCCCTACACACTCGCCGCCTTTACCCACAGGAAATATTCCTGGTACTCCCTTCTGTTAGAGGCTGAGTCAACCCCAGGGCCATAATGCGGCCAGAAGGATTATGTCAATAAAAAATTCTAATTACACCATCGGGAATCGAACCCGGCATAAAACAGTTTAAGATAAAATTTTTCATGAAGCCAGTGTGAAAATACGGAGATAGAAATGTATTCAGTACCTGTGGATGGTTCTGAACTTATTCTTCCATGAAATTACAAAAATTGGTGGATCTTTTGCTTCCACATAACTGTGTAAAAGTAATACTAAACAAGACATGCAGTCTACATGTAACATAATGTTAAGGTGCGTTAGTGTAACAATTGTAGCTTTGGAAAAGCAATAGGTATTAAATATTTTGAGTGTGTGTCTGTATTCTTTCCATAGTTACCCAGCATGCAAAGCCCATGCACTGTATTGTATTGTCATCTGTGGCCTGTCTGGCTGTACCAAATTTTTCCACATTATCTCATAAATCGCATGATTTTTCAGAAAAAAGTTACGGAATACAAAATATGTGTTTTTACTTTCTCCGCAACTTTGAAACATTTCTTATTCTAAGACTCGTTCAGTGAGATCTCACAAATGTACATCGGTCTTCATGTAAAGTACCCATTTTTTCTGTCAGATTTTAATGAAACTTGAATTTTCTCGACAGATTTTCTAAAAATAGATATCAAATTTCTTAAATCCATGCAGTAGGAGCCTAGTTATACCATGTGGATGGATAGACAGGCATGATGAAGTTAAGATTCACTTTTTTGCAATTTTGCAAACATGCCAAAAATTGTTAGAATTTATTATCATCGTTAAATCATTTTGTTTCTCATGTACGCACATTATACGCATAAATGATGTCGTTGGTCAGTTGATATCAATTATTAGTGTAGTTTTGTAGTGTTGCTTATATATCCGTGTATTTATAATTCAAGCATTTACGTCAACGAACAAAATACATTTGATTTATTAAGTGTGTTTATTAGTGTGAATATCTGCTGATCAGATTACTGAATCATCTTGCCATTAGAAGCAAGCAGTGATATTTTGCAAGGTGTGGCAGTTAGTGATCATCGCCAACGATTGGTAACTTTGTGAAATGTTTAACTTTTTTTATATTTCAGCCTTGTGATCCTGTACACAAGAAAAGGGAACTGCCAGACTTATTCTTAACCTGGGTATTTTATGATCAAGATGTGTCATATACACCAGTGAAGTCTGCCAAAACCAGTACTGAATTTGACAGTTCCTCTGTATATAGGGTCATAGTAAATGATGAATTCCTGGAATATTTGGAGGAGGTATGAGATATTGTTAATTAATTTATTGCATTATGATGTTACTTGTACTAACGGGTAAGATCCATCAGAGGTGTGCTTAACTACGAATGTGAACCAAACTCAATCTTCAGCCCTATTGCAATTAACTATCCATCTGTCAAGAATGTCAAAGCTGGCTTTTCTACTTCATTTCTTGTAAATATAATTACATTTTATGACTAATATAGCATATTCTTTGGATTTATAGGAAGATTTTATCATTGACGTTCATATGGCAGTTGATGATGCAAGTGAAGCAGTGGCCAGGGGTACTGCTCACTTCTCAGAATTGTTCAAGTTTCCACAAAAAAAAATTCGCATTACTGTGCCATTAGTAGGAACTGGAATACAGGAATCCATAGTTGGATTTGGGGTCATTGAGTGCTGGTTCCAACTCTGTTGTTCTCTTGGCCTTATTAGCAGCTATATGCAGCGCAGAACAGCAAATAAGGTAATTCAATTAAGATTATGATCTAGGATATTCCAGTATGTAATTTGAAGGACTGCTTCTGACATTTTGGAGATGGCAAGTTTCCCAAAAATGTTGGTATGCATATGCCAAACTGCAAGATGTCATATATCTCAGAAGACTGTTTCTTTCATTATGAGGAACAGTATGTACTGTTTACAAATAGTAAAGGCTAACATTTATCCATCTCTTCTAACAGCCATTTATTACTGCTGGGACCTAGCAACCCGGCTGAAGTGATCATGTTTCTGTTGTATTTGGGAGGTGCATTGTTGAGATGTCAGCTGGTACACTGGCTGTGCTGATTCAGGGACTTGTTGTTCTCAGTCCTTCCAGGCATATACCAGGAGAGTTGCTCAGATTGTGTAAAGTCTGCTTCCTTCAGTGTCCTTTACAATTCATTATTTACTAATCATCCAACTCTTCAACAGTGTGTACTATGGACTGCTGACATTGTCATTAAATAACCCATAAATCAACAACAACAGTGATGATGACTAGTAATAGTAGTAGTAGTAGTAAGTATAAAACATTTATCATGGTAACTGACATTACATATTCCACCAGTTGTAACCACAGACTAGCTGCAAAATTATGTACCCCAGAAACATGGTTTATTTCAGGTATACAGGGTGATTCAAAAAGATGGACTCAATTGAACAGTAAGCGGCGCCTCAACACACGCCAGACAGTTGTTTGCGGTATTCCAAGTTCTCTGCTTGCTCTACAGGTTGGCTACGCTCAAAACTCTCTTGAATTTGTCTCACATTTTCCTCCTATACATGTGGTCGGCCAGAGCTTTTGCCTTTACACAGACAGCCTGTTTGCTCAAATTGGTGATTCCAGTGACAAATGCTCTTCCTCGTTGGAGGTTGAATGTTGAAACAAAGACGAAACGCACGCTGCACAGCAGTCGCCAACTCAGTTTTAATGAACTCACTTACACAAAAAATCTTGTGCGGCATAGTAGCCATTTTGTTCTCAACTGACGCTGCTGCACGGCTGTGCACTAGGTGAGCACTCTAGCGGTGGTATTTGAAAATTTAGGACCTCCTCTTTCAAATGTTATGTAGGTCATTCACATACCATGTATTGTTCAGGAGATAAAGATGTACGAAATTTAGTCCATCTTTTTGAATCACGCTGTATAATTGGAAATACCCTGTATAAATGTGATGACAAAATTTAAATGGTCACTGTGCTGTTAACTATAATTGTGTATGAGGAACAACATATTTGAAACAGATAAGAGTTTTGTGAAAAATTCTTGGTTAGTATTGTTATAAGTGTTGATGAAAATTTAGTCATCTGTGCAGAGGGTATATATCTGCATTATGTATGTTGAGGTTATTCTTTCCTTTCCTGCAGACCAGTGTACACAGAGGGCTACTGTACGTACACATTGTCCTACATGTCACCACCATTGTACCTTCCACATGCAATTTATCCATCAACAACCATCCTTGAAACAACTTCACAAACCATTACTGGAGCTTGACTTAATACAGTGCCTTCAAACATAGGGATTATAGCACGCAGAGTGTGAAGGTTATGACACTGACAATTATGAACCAGTTTGCCAAAGCCATGCCATTTGTATGTTTTAATATATCCTCTACAATGCATAGTGACAACTCTGATATGTTTCCTGCCTTCGTGTGTGATGCTGTTACTAACTACAGCCTTCTGTTGAAAGATGAGTAACAAAGCTTCAGTGTCATATGCAATTAGTGGGTGTTTCTTCCATTTATATTCAGTGTTTCTACTAGCTTGTAGTGTAAGGCTATGTTGTTTTGCGTGAATTGTGTGATCAAGGCTTGTATTCTATTAATATAACATTCATTTGGGATATGACACCATGTACCATGTTAGGCAAGTCCCCTCATATCAGAAGAATGTGGTAACTGCATTGTCATTGACCCTGATGAGTTAGGCAGCAGGTTTCTCAGAAACATAGATATGTATCTACAAGATTACATGCCTTCCCTCGCATTTTAGAGGATGGTTATCATCATAGTCACTGCTTTGAGAAACCTAATTCCTGCTGTTAATCTCATTTCACATTATTTTACGTTATGTCCAGTTAGTTACTTTGTTTGTAGATGGAGACAGTGGTTGCTTTCCACCTTGCTTCTCCGTAGGGTATCAGCATAGACTATGCCACTTCAACTTCGAGAGTTCTGTTTGAACTGTGGAGGATTACTTACTGTTGGATTGGGAATGTTGTGTTCTTTACAACAAAACACTGCAGTGGGAAGTAGACAGACGCAGATGGTAGGTTGAAGGTTGGGGAAGGTAGTGGCCTTCTGTTTAACCTATTGCTGTTTGTGTACTGAAGCACTATGTATATTGTCAGGTCACAACTAAAATTCCTGTTCCTGCACCAAGACAGAAAAAGAAACAAATATCTCCTGAGATCAGCAGTGTGGTTTCCAGCAAAACACCTGATAACATTATCACAGGTAATTGTGCAGGAAGTGAGACATGTAAGATTTCATACAGCGAAGATATGTGAAGGAACTAAGGTGAACATCAGTACTGTTGTATTTCTCAGCCCCTTGACCAGTTTGGGTCGTACTTTATGCAAATTTGCAATTTCTGGTTTGTGTTAAATTATATAGGCTCTCACACACACTATGTTCACCCACAACAGAAAAAGCACTACTTTAAAATTGTTGTGTGGTAGTAATATAGTTTATTTGGATATGGCTGTGTTCTATCTTTTTTTCCCTTTCTGCTCTTCAATGGTTGTGACCATCCAAGTGGTGAGAAGGGGACACAGTTTCAGAATCCTTTGCATCCTTCAAGAGTTAGGATGCAAAGCTGTACTAAATGGCTCGGATCCTTGACAGACAAATAAGTTTGGTAAATTTGCGTAAGTTTTTAATTGTAAATGTCCAGTGTGGTGTTTATGATGTTTGATTTTAATACATCAAAAGGGAAGTAATTATTGCATCATACAGCAGCTTGTTCAGATGTACTGCTAATAATTGGATACTCTTACCAGTACTGTACATTGTGGGACAAATATGGATGTACCAGTCAGCAGCTGAGAATCCCTGGTATTACATCACACAAACTACTTGAACTATTTAAAGCATACTTCCAAGGAATCCTAGCATAAATTTCATGCAGTAACCATTGAATATCTTTGGGCATAAGTTTTTAATTTTTCTCTAGAATGTGTCATAAGCAGTGCAAAGAGAACTGGCTAGAAGATAAAGCTGGAAAATAAAAACTTAAATTTCTTTACTTGGGATGCAGCCAAGGCAAGGCCACCCCAACTGAGTACTATGTGTGTCACACATTGGCTGATCGGGTCATTATTAATGCCAAGGATACTGGTAAATGAGTGTTAAGCATTGGTAGAATGATATAGTTGAAGAAATATCTGCCTCTGCTTCACTTTCTCCACTGTAATTACCAGCTTGACATTTGTTTTATCGGTATCACATTGTTTTTTCCTGTAATGGGACATAAAACATTTCTTATGTGTTATGGTTACAGAAAGAAATGCATTTTTCTTAATATTTAAAGAAAAACTGTTTCTTGGTGGTTAATATATTGTATAAATCTCATTGTAAATGAGTTAATATGCTAATGTAAGTTCTAAATTAAGATTACAAACAACAAGTAATAACTAGGCTTCGATGTTATGGCAAATTCCTATATATTTTCTGAGGAGATACACAACAGATTTCAGAATACACGTATGTATCACTCACAGACAAGCTGATTCAGTTTTACACTGCCTCAGAATGAATATTCTGATGTAAGTGCGTATTTGAATGTTTTATTGCCTGTATATACTAATTTTTAGATTTTGTCTGTTTCACCATATATTAATCTTAATGACATATACCCATAAAACTATATTAGTATGTCTTTATGATTCTCATTGCTTGGCAGAAGTACCAGTACAGGTTGAAGAAGAAGAAGAAGGAGCTGCAACAAAAGATGAATCTGAAGAACAAGTGCCTGTACAAGGGAGTATAGCAGAAGAGTCTCCTACAGAAGACAGGCTTCCAGAAAAGGACAATGAGAAAGGGAATCTTGCAGAAGATAGTGCTAGAAAGTCTGAACAGGTAGATTAAGAAACACTAAATGGCAAACAGTGCTGAGACTCTGTCTGCATTATTAATATATGATATGAAATGTTATGATATTTATTTACTGCAGTTGGGTTTCCACCCAGTGGCAGTAGTCAGGAAACTTGTATAAATATAGGAAAGAGACAGCTATGTACAAAAGGAGAAACAATACAACAAGCAGAATACACAAAAAAAGAAAACAAAATATGTTGTGCTTGCCTCACTTAGCTGAAGCCTTATAGAAATGTTATAATTTCACTGTTTAGTGTGTATTTTAATTTTACTGTTTTCTTCAGCAGTTAACGTAAGGTACCAATTTCAAGTACTGCCAAACAGTATTCTTCACATTTTTTTTTTTACATTTAATAGTACGGTTTGACACTTCTAAGTTGTGGTAACTACTTTCTTGCATCAAGAGATGAAAAAGTTGACAAAGCATCTCTCTCTGTTATAAAACCCTTCCATACCGGTGGTTTCTTTATAAAACTACAAGACATATGTAAATCGCGACTTATTGTAGGAATTGTAGGAAACACAGTGATCTGATTTTGTTGTGTATAATTGTTTATTATTTTAACCATGATGTTGCCAAAAGTAGTCTTCAGTTCTGGAGCAGGTTTCAGACCTTAAGGCTTGGGGTCAGTGCATCTCAAGATCAGGATTTTTTGCTGCTAATGTTGTAGCAAGACATTCACATGAAGGCAAGTATAGCACACAAGAAGAGCAAACACTTTATTGGAGATAATCAGAAGTTCATACATAACACCAACAAATGCACCTTTAATATATGCAAGTACAGTTTTACATTGCTCTACATGTTTCTTCGTTTTCACCATTCTCAGGGAGTCCTACACCAAGATTTATAACTTATGACCTTACAGATTATAAAAGTAATTCAGGCTATCATAAACTTTAATTAAAATAATATTTGTAAAATATGTTATATTAAAATCAGTAAAACAGTAATACTGTGATGGTGTTTTCATTAAATATGGGGCATGCGGTGGTGCAGTTGGTTGAAGCACTGCACTACAAGCTAGAAGGACACGGATGTGAGTTCCAGTGGGGTCACTGGATTTTTCATTGCTTTAATCCTTCTGGCCACCCTGGGGTCAACTTAGCCTCTAGCAGAAAAGAGTACCAGGAATATCTCCCGGGTGGGGGGGGGGTAAAGGCAGCCAGTGCATAGGGCTGACGATCTGGCCACCTTCATGTGCCAATTATCTGAAAATCATGAGATTCTGAACCTCCTGGAGCCACAGGGCCTCGGCAGGTCTGTACAGGGATAACTTCACCTTCCCACCCCCACAAAATATGGTTAAAAATTGTATATGTCTTTGTTGTAGCTTTTTCTTTGTACACAATCATCATCTAATTTATCTTTTGTCATGTATAGATTTCCATGTAAAGGGTCACTCTTTGCATGGAACGCAGATGTTTATATGTGATTAGACAACTTGTTTTCACCAAAAATTGTGGTCAATTGATTAGCGCACGTGCTTCGCATACAGGAAACCTGTTTTCAAAATTTGTGCATGCAGACCTGTAAAATGCAGTGGTTATAATTACCACCTGCTCTAACATACCAACATTCTGCATTTGGATCACTATGCATTTTTGTGGGTCATATGATTCTCAGAATAAACCATGATTATTTCCCTAAACAGCATTTACAAATTTGGTGTTTGTAATGTAGATGCAGTGTTTTCTGTGAGGCAGGAAATTAATGTATAAGCACATTATTTAGATGAATTAAATATATCATCCAAAATATGCACTTTATAATGCACCATTTATGACATATATGAACTCCTATCTATATGTTTGGGCACTGAGGTGTCATCCACTGGAAGTCATAACAAAGATATGTAAGCCAACATGCCAATGTAGGTTCTGCTCCTCCTCATGGGAATAAAATCTTAAAAATGATGAAATACAAAAAATTGATGACCGTGAAGTACTGTATGATATTAAATATTAAAATATGTAACAATAAGGTGCCACAGTCACCAGTCTAGTAGTTTTTATATTATGTGCAAGATGTATAAAAATATCAGATCTCAGTCAGATATATGGTGTAGTGTACTGTATATGCTGCACTGCCCAGTATACACTATGTAAGGCATATCTGGACATCTTTCCAGATCATATGAAATGTGTGTGTATATATACATATATTCTTTCTAAATGTATTGCTATTACTTCCAGCAATACACATCCCCTGCTTTTAGCACAGGCAGCTTCATGGTAGTGCAATATGTGACAGCAAAGCCCAGACTTATGTAAAAGCTCTTATTATTCATATGCATATGAACAATATTATTTACTATTACCATAATTAATCTATATTACTTTGTGTTTCATATAAAAAACTGACATTTTCAGTATGTACAGTGACATTGTGAAAACATATACGAGTATAACCGATAAAGTTGATGTGGAGGGGGTGGTGTAAATTTCGGGTTACTTAAAAGTTTACGTTGGAAACTGTATTTACATTGACGTGCACATGCGCTATGCACCCTACAGAATACTCGTAATGGCATTTGCCGTCCATGAGCATTGATTGCAGGTCGAATCATGGATCAGACCACGGGAATGCACGGATAAGAGCTGTATTGTTTTACGATGCGTACCTGTGGGAGGTAAAGTGCACTGCGTAAATTGGCAGCAATGGATTTTTTTCTGCGTGGGTTAATAGCTCAGAGGCATGATGTCTGAACTGGTTATGGTTGTCAGGAGTTGGAAGGTTTAGTGTACATATGTTGTTATGTATGTTACGTGATGTGTCATTAAAAAATAACTGGTTTGATATAATTGGGATTTAAATTTCGGCGTATTAAATGGCCTGTTCATTGATTGTCAGAACTGTGTGGGGGTCGTCATGCGTAGGTGAAGTGTTTAAAACCAAATTCTCGTCCAGTTTAGGATTCTTGTGTAATAGATTTATTCGGACTGACTGCCCAGACTTTAGAAAACGTGAGGAACGTATCTGGAAAGAAGACCTTCCTAAACCTGGCAACGGACATCCATTTCGTCGTATCGTTCATTACCCAGAAAACTATACTGTGGAACCGTTAAATGTGACTAACTTGGCTGGCAGGGATCCTGTAACAGGTAGATTACTCAGATGATATGGGACTTCCACTTGAAGGTCATGTCTTCCACCTTGGGCCTGTTCTTTTTCCATATTTCTTGTATGAAAATTAGTAGAAGTATCAATGTGGGTCTCCAAAAGATGGCCTAACCTAACTGAACATCATCCAGTTACACGATATGAAACCAGGAAGGAACATTAGTGGCATGACAATCTAGAATGTGTTCTGATGACTGAGGAAAATCATGCGTGTGTTTCGCCAGAGATTTGAACCGAACACCTCATGACTAGAAGTTACCAGTATTACCACTTGCACCAGCTTGCTCTGTGATGTACCCTGCCTGTATGTAGAGCACTTCCAATGCTTCATCAATGGGAACTGATGTTATGGTTTACGAACTCTTCATTGTATATGTACTGTAGTTACTTTTATTGCACTGAGTCCATCCACTTGTTCATAAATGGGTCAGCAGGGAATAGGAAGTTACCCATTCCTCAGTACCTGTGTCACAGTCAGTGTTGCTTAACCTGGAAAAATCGAGGATGTCACTGGACATTAATTCTTCTTTATGTGGATCTTATTGGCTGTTTGTTTATGACTGTGCTTCATTGAATTATGTTGTTGTTCAGGTTCTAGTTTCACCTGAAGGTGAATGCCATGTATCATCTTTCTTATCAGTCCCTGATGATGGACATGCTGGAAATGCATTCTCTGCTGCTGACATGTCCTGTTGTCAACAGAAATAATTGCAATGTCAATATGAAAGTTTTAGATTGTACAAAGTGTAATATTTATGCCTGTTTATAAAAGTGACGAATCAAAGCGTCATCTGCCAAAAAATAATATGCAAGATTTGTTTTGCAATACGTTACATAAGATAAATAAGCCCTGAGAATGTATTTTAGTAGGAAGTTTCAAGTTCTTTAGGCAGATGAGATACACAGGGTTTCAGTGGGCTGCTAAAGTACTTTTTTTTTTAATAGAATCTTGTAATGTATAAGTACCTGTAAAGTTTGTGAATGTGGTAATTTCTCTTTCCCCATTATTAAGGTAAAATATTAATTAAAGCTTTGTTTCTGGAAATCATTAATGATTATGCTCTGGTCATATTCACACATACCAAATATTGTGGCTGGATAAGTAGTGCTGCTTCATATTCAGAATGTCCAGATTTCAAATCTGGATTCAGAGGCTAGCTAACGTTACTGACTTTTTGGTGGTTTTCCTCAGTCTTTTCAGACAGCATCCAGAACAGCACTTCCAGTTAGACCATGATCTCTGCTTTCCACATTCTTTCTAATTCATTAATCAATCCACCATACGACACAGTATTGTAAGAGCTACTGATAGCATCCTTAAATAAATCATGAATGACATGTATGCATTTAAATGAATTAAAGTGTGTCAACATTAGATTTGCAGCAACATTTTCTGTTTCATTTTATATAATTCTTTATAGGTCGAGTTATTGCCAAAGGAATTGGTGGAGGGATCAAACATAAATACCATTGGATAGCATGGATTAGGAAGGGTCCAAAAGAAGGAAAACCATTAGAAGAGAGGGTGATTCAGGTCATGGATGATGGATGTAGAACAGCCAAGATAGCCCTTGTAGCAGGGAGTGACCAGTTGAAGTACATCCTTGCAACAGAAAACATGAAGGCAGGTGATATTATCAGGACTTCAGGGCACATACCAAGAATTCCAGGTTGGTTGGTTGGTTTGTTAATATTGGAGACCTGCTTTTTTAATACATAGTGAAAAATTATTATAATATTTAGAGACAACACTTTTATATTAAGTTCACAAGTCATACTGTATCCAGCTCATACCCATTTTGCATGAGTGACATGCTTGTGACTGTGATACTAGTGTATGTACTGTATTGGATGAAAGTCAAGAGTTGTTGTCAGTGGTGTTATCAGAAAAAATGGCTTGGGATCACTTAAGCAGTCAATCAGAACTTTTCACTGTGCTGTTCACGCTTGTAACAAGCAAAGACGCTAGAAGGTGGATGGACACACACTGCTATGTAGTGTTATTGCTGTATGTAGATGTGCTGGCTAGGAGTACACAGAACTTGGTAGTCAAAAACTGCTGCACCATGCACCAGCAGTTTACAGTGGCACAGTTATAAGTTTATAATCCAACAGAATGTAGGCATGTTTCATGCCAAGAGGAAGTGTAAAAATGTGTAGGGACATTGTACCTAAGTATTCAAAGAATGCCAGGACTGTATAGGATTTAATGCTGGTGCACATAATTACATATTTCAATAAAAACTTGATTTTATACAATTTATTGAAGATGTCCCTGATTTCTTCCAGTTGAACTGTGTGATACAGTGGGGTGCCTGATATAGAATTTTCAAATTAGTTTGGTAGTATTTGTGTTTTTGTAAGGGGCTGATCCGTCAGTGATGTTGTCGATGCACCAACAACCTAATGACTTTGTTTTCTCAGTCTCTCCCTTTTCCTCTTCTTATCTTCCATGTTCCTCCCTTTGTCATGCTCCTGTTTCTTATTTCACCTCTTTTTCTCCATTGGCATTTGTAATCACTTCTTATTTTTCTCTTCTCATTACATCACTTTATTGTAATCATATATTATTTCTATTTCTCTGCTGAGAAGTGCTCTTCTGCTTATTGTGTGTGACAGTTTTGCCACTGATCGCTGTAAGTTCATAAACTCCATTTGCTTTGGTGTGGACCATAAAACAGATAAGTGCATGTGCATGTAGTCTTGCAGTTACTCATTGACTATACCTACAGTGAGAGTTCAGCTTTTCTGGTAGCTACAATAAAATAATGGGTGATTTCATGCATATTATGTTTCCTTATTAGTCTTTTCCTTCCAAAAAACTATATTTAACTTTAATTTTATATTAACAGTACGAGGAAATGAAGGTGATGCCTATCCACTTGGAGCCTTGCCACTAGGAACACGGGTGAATTGTGTTGAGCACTTTCCTGGGCAGGGAAGCCGGTATGTTCGTGCAGCTGGTACATTTGCTACTATAATGCGACATATTGGAGACCACGTTGTTCTTCAGATGCCCACAAAACATGAGCTTGCTTTTTCTAAAGAATGCATGGCTGTTATTGGTGAGTACTAAGAGTTAAGCCATTGTGAGAACATCACTTCTGATATGTTGTCAACAGTTGTATCTGCAAAACTGTACCATGTCTCTAGGATATTTTCGAGTTCATTGTCAGATAAATAAAAAGACGTGCGCCTCTCTTATTCAATACTTACTTACTCCATGGTGCATAGTCCTTCTTGAGCAGCTAACTGGTTTGCAGCTAGTCAAGAAATTCCCCGCATTTCACGGAACCCGAAGGTTCATTACCGTACTAACAAGCGTCCGCTACCTGTCTCTATCCTGGGCCAGTCTAATCCAGTCCATATACCCACATCCCACCTCCTGGAGATCCATCCTAATATTATCCACCCATCTACGCCTAGGTCTCCCCAGTTGGCTTTTTCCCTCCTTTTTTCCCTTAATGACACGGCACACCCCCCGCTCTACACCCATACCCGCCACGACGCCCTTCTGCTT
>Ga0123352_10012582_pt1 | contig 13385 bp, 15 predicted proteins | sample TergutLab28metaG_FD_89700 | JGI IMG/M metagenome (GOLD analysis project Ga0123352, IMG submission 89700) | Labiotermes labralis P1 segment gut microbial communities from Petit-Saut dam, French Guiana - Lab288 P1 | ecosystem: Host-associated > Arthropoda: Insects > Digestive system > Gut ... | reverse complement strand
CGTACGCATTTGGGGCACAGAAAATCCTCATGCAACGATTGAATACGTCCGTGATTCGCCTAAAGTGAATGTGTTTTGTGCCGTTTCCTCTTGCAAAGTCTACGGACCATTTTCCTTTGCGGATCCAACTGTTACCGGTATTAACTACCTGGGCATGCTGCAACTGTGGCTAATGCCACAATTACTGGAAGATATCGTGGACTTCATTTTTCAACAAGACGAAGCCCCGCCACACTACCATTTGGACGTCCGTGCTCACCTCAATGCTAATCTTCCCGGTCGCTGGATTGGGCGCGCTTCTCACAATGACTCTCCTCTTTTTCCCTGGCCTCCACGGTCACCTGATCTAACCCCCTGCGATTTTTTCTTATGGGGTTACATCAAGGATCGTGTGTACATGCCTCCTATGCCACGTGATTTATCACAGCTGCGACAAAGGATCGTGGAGGCAGTCACTGCTATCGACCGCCAAATGTTGCAACGCGTTGTCGGAGGAACTTGATTACAGTATTAACATCTGCCGCGTCACCAAGGGTGCACATATCGAGCACCTGTAAGGTAGGACAGAAACTTGTAGTGTCTCTCTCTTTCTGTTGATATGCTCCTTTCTGCCATGTCTGTCTTGGTTGTTGCGCAGTCGAGTTCGGAAATCCCGGAGCGACTTATGAATAACTCTGTATATTGCTGTTCTACAATATCTGTTACCCAGATAAGATAGATACAGTTGAAAATCCTTGTCACCGATTCCATAGAATTTCAATTTAGGTAATATAATATGATTAACGCAAAAGTTTTCTTTAAATCACAAAAAATCCCTCCTTCTAGTAATTTATTGTTCATTGCATTTAAAATCTCAGTTGTTAGTTTATCAATCAATCAATTTATTTCACTTTCCAAAAAATCTATTTACAAGGCTATTGCCACATGGATATGGAAATAGTCAGAATGCAATACAGGTTACAAGCAATATGATTAAAATAAATAACAATATTATGTACAAGGATCAAATACAATAGGTAGTATTTGTTTATAGTAAGTACAATTAATACAGTGTAGTGAAGACTGTAAGTATAGGCAAGTTATATTAGAATAGCATAGTTTATAAATACATAATTAGTCCTTATACAAAATTGTAAAATTCACTAAGTGAGTAAAAGGTGTGTTTAAGTAAAAACTTCTTCAAGAGAGTTTCAAATTTTGTTGTATTATCAAACTCCACTTTCATATAAGGGACGATGCTATTGTATAATTTTACACCCATGTAAAATACTCCTGACTGATACTTTTTTAATTCTGCCGGAGGGAAATGAAAGTTATTGGTCTGTCTTGTGCCATGTTGATGTATCTCGTTGTTTATGGTAAAAAGGTCTTTGTTTTTCATGACAAAACGAAGGATAGAAAGTATATATAGAGAGGGAAGTGGAATAATATTTAAATGGCCGAACAATTTCCTACATGAGTCTCCACTCCTACTTCCTGTCATGATTGTAATTATTCTCTTTTGAATCCTAAACACTCTGGCACCATGTGTTGAGTTTCCCCAGAATATTAATCCGTAAAGGATTATTGGATGGAATTGGGAATAATATTGTGGATGTACTACAGGGTTGTGTTGGTTGACAACTACCGTACCACACACATATATAAATATTTATTAATGTCAAGATTTGTCGTACAGTCTGACAAGTGTGGTCGCGGCTTACCTGCCGTTACTTTATCGTCTGCTGTTGAGTAGTGTTGATCGTGGTGCAGAGCTGCGTTGCCATGTCGTGATGAGGCCTCCGGTAGGCCGCGGGCGATGTTGAACCATCGGCCACGCGGTTAGTTTGCCGGAGGTCCGCGGTGGAGTTGAGGGTGGCTGCGACTGTGTTGAGTGCTGCTGCAGGAGGCCCGGCGATAGGTGGTGTGAGGCTACGTGGCCGAGCAGTCGGGTGTCGTATCTTCTGTCTTGATGAGTCCTTTCATGATGTTGCTTCTTTTCGACCCAGGCGTTGACTGTCCTCAGGCTGTAAGCGTGGCCATTTTTATACAGGAAGGAGAGCTGTGAGGTGAAACGGGATTGAATAGGAAATGGAATGACATGTGGATGTCCCCACAATATATTGCTTTCAGCATCTGCTGGAAGATAAGCGGTTTTATTGATCTCATGGCGAAACATGCAGAGCTTAATTTGGGTAAAATTTCCTAAAGTTATCCAATTATTATTGTGCTTACTACTCCTAGTTTTTTTAAGAGGAAAGCATGAGTAAAATATTCTTAAATAAGTGTTTAAAAATGAGTTAAACATAAGGTTCACATCTGTAGAATCAAAAACACTATCCCAAGTTTCATTGCTTAAGATGTAGATAAAATCGGAAATTGAGTGCTTGTCTATTTTCCTAATGAGTTTTGTTTTGTCGTGTTGGATCTGTATTGGGATTTTGAATGCTAAAATTTGCGCATCATGATCTGACAAGTCGTTTGGAAATGGAGTTACCGAGAAATCCTCAAGGCGAGATATATCCATGAAAAAGTTGTCTATAGTAGATGCTGATTTATTACTAATTCTAGTTGGGAAATTTACAATGGCTGTTAGGTTATACATCAGTAATAAATTGTTAACTTGTTGTTTTTATTCATTTTCTGCTAAGTAATTAATATTTATGTCTCTGCATATAATAATGTGCAAAGCAGGGGTATATAATAATTGGAGTACTTTGTCCAGATTTTGCAGAAAATAGTTAAAATTACCTGTAGGAGACCTAAATATTGTTATTATACAGATGTTTAGGGAAATTGTAGTTAGCTTAATTGCACAGGCTTCAAAGTCTTTCTCTTTACAATATTCACTAAGATCAATGTTGGTAAATGTTAGGTTATTATGTATATACATGATTACTCCGCCTTTCTCATGGAGTGCTCTGCAAAATTGCGCTCCAGCAGTATAACCTTCTATATTTATATGGCTATATTTAATACATTCATGTGATGCTCTGTAAGACATATGATATGAAGTAGGTCAGGATAGAGATAGCAGAGTAGTTCCTGATATTTTTTTCTTAAGCTCCTAATATTCTGGTGGTAAACTTTAAAGGGAACTTCTTTTACCTTCTTTTGCTCGGTAATCCACAGAGCTCTATCCTTCACATCCATAAAAAATCTGGATTCCTTCGCGTTGGGCAATATCTTCGATGATATGTTGGAGAAGGTAAGTTTTTTACTTCATTTGTTTCATTTATATCTTGAATTCCTATAGTAGTTTCTTGCAGAGGGGGATCTTTCCAAGGAATTGGGAAGTTGCGTTATCAGCACTCATTCCTACTCTGAAACCATATTGTTCAGTGCTTAATATGTTATATTTGATGAGGTGTTTTAAAATCCTTCTCTGCATTACCGCTTCAAATATTTTTGAAAATGATGTTAAAAGTGATACAGGTCTATACTTAGATACTTCACATCTATCGTCATTTTTATGTAGTGGCTTTATTATTGCATATTTTAATCTATCAGGGAATACACCCCAAAAAAGCATTTTATTACGTATGTAATTTATTGGAGAACTTATGAAAGGGCAGCTTATTTTAGGATCTTTTGTAGATATCTCATCATATCCATATGAGTTTTTTGTTTTGAGGGATTTTATAATTCATACTATTTCTTTTGTTATGCATTTACATTCCATACTCGGGTAAGGTTTATTAAATGCTTGTTCCATGAAATGGGTATGACTATCCATATTATCGTTATCATCGTTAATAAGATTATTTTTGCTTTCTCTATTAACAATTTCTGTGATAGCAATAAAATACTCATTAAAAGTTTTGGCGATAGTTTGTTGATCAGTGATTTTTTTACCTTCAACTTTTAGAGCTTGTATTTCAATTCTTTTTATTCCTTCCACATTCTTTATTTATAATACCCCATGTGATTTTAAGTTTATTGTGGGAATTTATGATTAATTTGTCATGTTCCATTCTTTTTGCCTTTCTCATAACCATAGACAGTATTTTGGAGTAACCTGTAATAAGAGGCAAGAGTAGCATTATTTTTATTCTGTAATTCCTTACATAGTTTTCTTTTATTTTTGCAGGAAGTTATTATTCCTGGTGTAATCCACTAACTTTGGTTCATTTTACTCTTTACCTGAGTTAAGGGAAAACTAGAGTAGTAAATTCTTAGAAAAATATTTAGAAAAGTGTTAAAAATCTTATTACCATCATTCCCATCAAATACCTGTCCCCCATGTTTCATGACTTAATTTTAATTGGAAATCTGCTATGGTATACTTATTGATTTTTCTTTTGATGTAAGTATGACATTCCTTTTCCTCCCCCCCCCCCCTCCATTGCTTAATATTGATAACTGAGTGTCATGATCTGAGAGTCCATTTATAAAGGGGTATAGTTCATATTTTCCAATGGTGGATGTGTCAATGAAAACATTGTCGATGGCCGTTTGGGAATTCAGACCAAATCTAGTAGGAAATTCAGCGATACCCGCATGATTATAAGAGTATAATACAGCATCAAGTTGGCTCTGTCGATTATTATCTGTCAGTTAATTTACATTTACATCCCCACATATGACGATGTTATATTTGTTATTGTAGAGTTTCTGCAAAATCAAGTCTAATCGTTTAAGGAAATTTGTAAAATTACCTCTTGGAGATCTATAAGTAGCCAAAATACATAATTTATTAAATGTTAAGTCCAGTTGGATTACACAAGCTTCAATGTCTTTATCAGTATTGTACTCATCAATATTTATGGTGTTATATTTAAGGTTTCTGTAAACATATATTTGACACCTCCTTTAAGAAAAGTTTTCCTACAGTAGTTGGCCTCTAATGAGTATTTAGTTAAAGGAATCAACTGTAGTTTGGATTCACTCAGGTGGTGTTCCGATAAACATAGAATGTGTGGGAGATCATGATGTAGATGATAGTATAGTTCATTAGTTTTGTTACCTAAGCCTCTAATATTCGGTTGAAAAATTTTTAGAGACTTATTTCCTGGAGCCTGACTGGAATCTTTGATTTTCCCCTCCGTTTCTCTCTTGCCTGTTTTTTGCTGGTGGCTGCCCACAAAAATTCATCTCTTCTTGTTACAGGTATCTTTCGACTTCTTCTTGAAGCTATCACAACTGTCTCCTTGTTGTCTACTGTTATTATCTTCTGCCTGAACACTATCATTCTGGTTTTCTGTGGGAACTCTTCCTTCCCCAACTCCATTTTTAGCTTCCCCTGGGCCTTGATTTTCTTTGTTTGTATCTTCTTTCCATTTTATGATGATTGATGTCTTTTAACACACCTTCAATGTGTGTTTTATCACCTGTACTGTTCTTTTATGCCATCATTTCTTTCCCCATTGCATTCATATGCTGACCATGTTTTGTGAAGGCTCTTCTATCCAAGTTGACCTTCATTACTTCTGCATTTTCATGAACTTTCATATGCTTCCTTGTTATACTGTTAAGCTTTTCCACCTCCTTATTTACACATGAGTCCTGTATTAAATAATATCTATGGGGGACTTCCATTAGTATGATATTAGTATGCTTGTTTGTCTCAACAAAACTCTGTATCCAGTTAATACCCTGTTTTGTTTCATTTTTTCCCACATCCTTCGAGCCTCCCCATACTACTACCAAATCTTGTTATGATAGCTGTTGTATATCTCTTTTTGCAGAGGTAATAATAGTATTTAACCCTGTACCTGGATTTACGAATCCTTGGACCTCGAAATCTTCATCCAGGTTTGTTTTAATTTCTGCTGCACACCCTCGTGCATGGCTGGCACCAATTACTATGATCCTATGTTTATTTTCCTTCTGTTTGTTTGTTTTCTTCTGTATCTTATCTCTATCTTCATTTCTCATCTCCAGCTCTTGTGTCTTCATTGGTTCACGTGCCATTTGTTTATCTTTTCCCCTGTTTCTAAGTAGTTCATATTACTGGAATTTGATAATACAAATCATGATTTGCAGTAGGAGGTTTTTTGTGTCCTCTGTTCACAGTTTTCCACTGTTCTTCTGTAGAGGGTGAGGTTATGTTAGTTTGCTTTATTTTCCATAGATCCAATCAAAATACAATTTCATATGGATGTAGAATAGTCACAATATAAACAACACATAATTAACATATAAATGGAAAAGTTATCAATAAATTTTACACATAAATATAAGTATTGCCAAATAAGTATATGCACATATAGATTTTAACAAACAAAAAAAAGAATACAATAAATAAATAATTTAATTATTAAAACAACAATATCAGCAATCATTAATTATTGTTGAATTCCCTAGACTAGGATTGCTCAATATGTTCCAGTCAAAATATTCTTGAATAGTATAAAATGAACCTTCCAAAATAAACCTTTTTAAGGCCGATTTGAATTTCTTTACATCACCAGATAAATTTTTTATCCCTGTAGGTAAGCAATTAAGCAACTGAAGACTTTAATTCCTGAGTGATACACTCCCTTTTGAACCTTAGTCAAATGTGCTGAGGGCAGATACAGGTTTGAACAGTGTCTTGTGTTAACAGAATGTACCACCGAATTGGATTTGAATATATTTATATTCTTAACTACAAAGAGTAATAGGGGAGAGTATGTACTGTGAGTGTAAGGGGAAGAATATTTAATTTTTTAAACAATTCACAGCAGGATTCCCTATTTCCAACATTCATCATAATTCTTATTACGCTCTTCTGTAATTTAAAGATGATATTACTGTAGGTGGAGTTATCCCAAAAAATATATACCGTAAGGTATGATGGAATGCACACTAGAGAAATAGATCATTCTTAAAATTTCCAAGGGAGTAAGTGACTTCAAAGACCTGATTACATAACAAGCTGAATTTAGTTTGGAAATAAGTTGGTCTATATGTGGTTTCCAAGATAGTGTATTGTCCAATGTCAAACCTAAAAAATTTGTATAGTATACATTATTAATTCGACTAGTTTTATATTTTGTATTCATGTTAACTCCATAATTAGTTTTTGACATAAACTGCATATAGTAGGTTTTGTTTAAATTTAGTGATAGTAAATTGGTTTGAAACCATATGTTTGTTTATGTTTGATTCCAAAATTCGATTTGATGTAGTATTTTGGACCATTTTGTCTTTACATGTAACTTCTCTGTTGGATCACACTGTTTGTTCTTCATTTTCACAACACCACCATCACACTGCTTCCCTGTTGATTCCATCCTGATACTGACTTCATTTCTAAGCAATTCTATGATTAAATGAACGGAACTTAGCTCTTTCAGGGCCTCTTGAAGTTGAGTTTCCAAATCAGAACACTTCTTACAGCAGAAATCTTTGGGTAATCTTTCAATATCGGTTAAATTTTGCTCCGTAACTTTTACATGAACCATTGCTGCCGCCATCTTCAAAATTGGGTGATGGGTTAAAAATTTTAGTTTTTACCCACCCCTCTTTCCACCATTGGTCCCTTTCTGTGGCAAAGGTAGTGAGTGGGGAGAGCTATACCTCCACTTCCCCACTGTGCTTTATTGGCCACACCTCACTGCCTAACTGTTATTGACTAATTTTAATTACATTCAATTTCATATTAGGCTTTTAATCACCAAATCTAAAGAAGGTATGAGAAATCGTTTGTGGTGTTGTATGTTACATCATTTGGTTGAGAAGAGGTGTGTCAACAAATGGTTCTTCAGAAAATTGTATCAGGTTGTGTGTTACATATTGGCATGATTTTATGGTTTCAGAAAAAATGGTCTGAGTAATCCTGGTTGCACTCATAGCACACCACACATCAGTTGTAACACCTTGTAATGGCAATTCTCCACATATTAACATGGAATATTAGCAGATGAATACCTGTAATTCTGACTTAACATACATGCTAAGATGAAACCAAGTCTCATCACTGAATGGGACAAATTTGGAGCCATTGTCTCCAACATCCACCCCTGCAGCCGCCAGATGACAAGATGATTCTTCAAAGTCTCATGGTTTGTGTCATAGATAAAAAACAGCAGTTTTGTTACATTTTTTGATTGACAATGCAGGCAGATCTGCTTGCTGTGCAAGTTGTGCCAAAAGTTTTATTGTGTTAGTTATTTTGTTGTGGTAATATTAATAACTTGCCCTGTTTTTATTGTGTGATGAGTTAAAAATTTTAGCTTTTACCCACCTCCCCTTTCCACCATTGGTCCCTTTCTGTGGCGGAGGTTGTGAGTGGGTATCTATCTAGCACCAGTTTCGTCCCTTTTTTTTTTCAAAATTAGCATGTTTCTTCCATGTATTCTGTTTACGGACTGAAATGGCATGCATACTATATGTATTGTATGAGAATTTGCATAGTTACTGCAAAATGAGTCACAGGCACCTTGCAACCTGTACAGTAATCATTGTAGGAATGAGCTGACATATGAGCTGGGTGTATAACATAACGAACCTAATGGGTATTGACTAGCAAGTGGGGCCATGTGGCACTCTGTTTGTCCATTGTGTATCTTTGCTTAGTATAGTGAATAGGATAAAACATGTTATTCCACTTTCCAAAGCACCTTTGAATTGTATTAAGAAATATCAATTGAACCTTCAGAAATTTATTAAAGTAGCAATAAAGAGGTACAATGATGGGTTTATTATGTCTGCTGATAATAAGAATAAAAGATTATGGCAGCTTATAAATAAAGGAACTTGTACTTCTTAGAATAAAAATAATAATATTAAAATTGGAATTGGTTCAAAAATAACTACTGCTCCTTCAGTGGGAGAATAATCCTGTAAAAGAAAAGGACAGTCTACATGATAAGACCTATAATCAAAATTCAGTGTTTGTTTATCCAGTCACACTAAACGAGGTTAAACATGTGATAAATAGACTTGAGGGTTCTCACTCAGCTGGGTTTCATAGTGTTCCAGAAGTTATAATAAAGTGTTGTGTTTAATTTGTTACTATCCCCTTGGCCCATATATTCAACTTATCTTTTCTAACTGGATATTTTCCTGATATACTAATAACAGGTAAAATACAACCTATTTTTAAAAAGGGTGATGAACAAAATATGAAAAACTGTAGACCCATATCAATATTATCAGTTTCTTCCCAATATATTGGAGTAGCTTAAGTTTAATAGGCTTAATTCCTTTGTAGAAAAGTATAATATTCTTACTAACATGCAGCATGGAATCAGAGTGGGTAAACTAAGGGCAGCTGCTTGCCATTCTTTTATAGGAAGTACATTAGAGGTGTTGGATAATCACTTGAATGCTGTAGGAGTATTCCTGCATCTTGCAGAGGCTTATGATATCCCAAATCATCAAATTTTGTTAAAGAAACTGCAAATTTACAGAGTAAGGGGAGTGCAGAAATCATGGTTAAATCACATTCATCAAACCTTAGTCAGTTTGTTGACATTGCAAAAATTGGTTACAGTAATACTCTGCATAGATACTCTTCCTTATTTAGAGAAACAGCTTATTGATTTCCCCAGGGTTCAGTGTTAGGACCAATACTATTTCTGTTGTACAGATATTGATGTTCTGGCAATTCCCATGCAGGTCATGGAGTTCTTATTTATGACCTATGTTAAATAGGAACACAGACAACCACAAAACATATGTTGGTGTTCTGGAAATCACCATGTTGTACATCAGCGATTTACCAGGATGTGTGCAAAATGCCAAGTTGTTTCTATATGCAGATGACACCATTATACCTGTGGTCAATAAACATAAAAGTACTTGCACTTAAAACTGCATTAGTAATGATACAGCTAGAAGCATGGATTTTTGACAATGAACATGTTGCAAATACTGCTAGAACATGTGCTATGTTATTTCATTCCAGTGAGCGGAAATATGTTGATAAACTGAATATTATTACAACAATACAGTTTTAGCATATAGCCCAAATATAAAATTTTTTGATATTACTGTCAGTGATAACCTAAAATGGCACGCCCATATTGATATATTATGTAAGAGCATTTTATGATAAAATCTTTAAAAGAGGTATTAGATCACCATTCAATTAGAATTTTTTATCATGTATATTTCCAGTCTAGTTTGAAGCAGGGTAGTATATTTAGGTTAACAAATAGTTAGTAATAAAGTTTTTTGTCTTAAAAAAAAGTTATACATTTGATTTTCAGGATTAAAGGATGTGTTTCCTGCAGGAATAGTTTTAAGGCACATAAGATTGTAACAGTGGCTTAAATTTATATTTTAGGAGTATTAAGTTTTACAAAAACAAGTATCTATGAATATTAAACATAATTATCATGTACATAAATATGATATCAGAGGAGTCATGACCTTCAAGTCTAAGGTTGTACCACATCTTTATATCAAAACAATGCTTTAAATGTAGGCATAAAGTTATATAAGTCGCCTGAAAAAAATAAAAAGATTACACACACTTAATAATTAAAAAAAAAAAAGAAGAGCTGAAATCAAAACTATTGCAAAACACTTTTTATACTGTAGAAGAATAGAGGCAGCATTGTAGTAGCTGTATGTTTTGGGAACTGGGGTAAATAACTTTAATTACTCATCAGCTCATAATTTTATATATTGTTTGAGTCATTTTGTGGCCTTTGACTGTGGAATGTTCATGTTTGAGCTGTGCATTTTATTTGTGTTGTTAGCATGGTATGTATATTGTTGCGATTTGTCCATTGTTACATAATGTGACTCTGGATGCAAATAAATACAATACAAAACAATACTAGGCTACAGGCTGCACATGTGGGGAACTACATAAGTTGTGGCAGGGGCAAGAGATTTTGCTCTTTTCCAAAACATTCTTACTGGCCTTGGAGCCCATTCAAACTCCTTTTTTCACGGGTATCAGGGTAATTTTCCCTGGGGGTTAAAGTGTCCAAAACATGAAGCAGACCATTCACTTCCATTTGGTGCTGAGGTTAAAAATTAATGAAGCTACAGCACCACTCCCCCTGACATCAAAGTGTGAAGGGAGGACTTACATGTACGTATATTTTATTACTTCACTTTGCATTTTGTAGATTTTTAAGCTCCCTTAATGTTCACTGTGGGCTGTGAGAACAGATCTCATATAGCATTGTTCTTTGCCATGTACAGTACCGAGAGGAAGATTTATCATATCCCCAAACAAAGGTGAATTTCCTTTTGGCTTATATAGGCTTACAACACACACTCATTGTGTTTTCATGGCATGGTACCTGAACCAAGCTGCAGTTGGTCTCTGTCATTATGCATGTTCAATGCATTTAGTTGAGCGAAATGTTGTCACTTTCAGTACTTCTTCAAAGGAGTCATAAAAGAAAAGAGAAATTTCCTATTATGTTCGTAGTGCCACATGAACAATCGACAGTTGTGAAAAATTTTCAAATGACAGGTTCATTCCTGGACAAAAAGAAAGAAAATTACAGTCTCCTTGGTTAATGTATGGTTTATGTTAAGTAAGAACATAAGTAGCGAACATAACAGATATTGATGTTCTGGCAATTCCCATGCAGGTCATGAAGTTCTTATTTATGACCTATGTTAATTAGGAACACAGACAACCACGAAACACATTGGTGTTCTGTAAATCACCATGTAACTCATGAAGTTCCTATATATGACGTACATTAAGTACGAACATTAAAAATAAGAAGTTGGGATTCAGGTGGTCCACTTGCAATTTTGATTTTCCTATACATGATCTTAAAATCATAGTCTGGTGTGTAGTAAGTGATGACAAAATACTAGAGTGTACATTTTCACAGAAAGAATAAATTCTGACCATTCTGCTGAATTAATTCTGTTAACATTCTTTCTGCAGTTAACAGGAGAAAACGCAGTGCCACAGGCCACTCAGAAGAGCTGTTGATGAATGGTTGATAAGTCACTGTTGACTACTGCATGGCCAGATTTGAATTGGTACCGTTATTACTGGTGGGGGACATTCAAACCTAATTTACATGAATAGTCCTCCCCCCCCCAAAAAAATATAAAAACAGCATTTAAGGAAATGTTGAAAATATTTCAAGATGAACTTTGACATGTGTCAAGATATATTATCAGGAAGTGTGAGGCCTTCTTAGAATCTGAAGCTGTACACTTAAAGACTAATCTATGAAGTACACAAAGTTGAACTTCAGGGAAGAAGCAGATTAAATTCCTGGTCATGCAGGCTTCCTATGTAGTAATGCTTCTCTGATTGCTCTCTTGCTCAAGGCCTTGGTGAAGAGTACTCCCTGTGTTTTGTCGTCATGTTGTATGTTTGTAGTAATATCCAGTAAAATTTCTTTCAGTACTTTGGATTCTTCACATACCCTCAACACACAATTATGGATCAAGCATTCAATTCAGTCCTCTGGGATTTAGTGCTGCATAGTGTGGTAGATACAAGCTGCATGTGGCTTGCACACATAACTTGCCTCACGCAATTTGCCAATGAAAAATAATATTCAGGTAGTTCACATACACACCAGGCTGAACATGACTGGCATTTCAAACTCAGTAACTGAAAATAGCGTACTGTATTTGGATGAACAGAAATAAGAAGCCATCAAATATGGCAAAATTATATTAATTTTATTAGTGAATACCTTTGGAAGTGAAGCTCATCTAGTTGGCCAGGTACATACTTGTCAGTCTGCCGAGTTTAGGGGTGTCCAATCTGCAGATGAGTTGCCTACAACCACATGTGTGGGTCATATGCTGTAAACATCACGCACCTATTTAGGCAGTTATGTTATGAGTTACTGTGATATTTACACAGGCAGCTCATGAACCAGCCTGCAATAATGTTTGTTGCCTCTTGGAAAACATGGACATTCTCTAACCTACATACCCTGACAAGGAGGCAGCAGGTTCCTCTGAAATATGGGAAATCACCCCACTAAACTACACACCTGTCATTGCTGGAAGACCTTATTCTTGTTATTTATGCTACGGAAACCTCAACCGTACTTTGTAAGCTGTTGTCAGATTCAGGTAGTGCATAATACCTTACAAATTATTCTGTGAACCTTCAGTTTGCTTTCTCCCATGCAGTTCAGAGCTGGTAATGTTACTGCCTCTTATGCATGAAAAAATATTTTGACTGAAAATATAATCCAGTATGACGCTGTTAGCATATGAAACGTGGACTTACACCTTAAGAGACAAACATACTTCCTGTGATCAAGTGGCAATTGGTAAAATGGAGCAGCAATGAGAACACAGTGCTGTACACAATGTATTGGACTAACTGAAACATGACATTATATATACATATGCATACATATACACACACACAGATTTAAATACAAAATGTGTTTTATTACATGATTTAAGCTTCATAATCATGAAAACAAGATACTCCTTTAGGGTAACTCTCAAGTGCTGCACAGTGGCACAAGTAATAAATACATGACATTTTGAATGTGAAAAGTGTGTGTGTGTGTGTG
>Ga0123352_10012581_pt1 | contig 13386 bp, 5 predicted proteins | sample TergutLab28metaG_FD_89700 | JGI IMG/M metagenome (GOLD analysis project Ga0123352, IMG submission 89700) | Labiotermes labralis P1 segment gut microbial communities from Petit-Saut dam, French Guiana - Lab288 P1 | ecosystem: Host-associated > Arthropoda: Insects > Digestive system > Gut ... | reverse complement strand
TTTTAATTTATTTTTTTACCGAAAAAGGAATTTGTTTGAGGTTTTTTTTTTAAACCCAAAAATAAAAATGACCAATTAAATTTGGGGGGGGGGGGGTTATGAAAGAAAAAGGTAAAGAAAGACGAAGAAAATTACATAAGAAGAATTTTCATCACTTACATTTGTTGTTGTCTGAATGGCTTTCGTTTTCTTTTATTTCCCTCTCCGGGTATTTCCATTCTCTCTCCCTACCACATGACCCCACCCAAGCATATCCCAAATCCTCAACGGCACAAGAATTCAGCTAATTTGTATGCGCACCTGCAGTTAATTGTTGTCTGAGCACAGTGTATACACCACCCGGCATAACCATGTATCACAGAGCCTACCCATTACATAGCTTGACTATGTACACAGCGCATTATAAGACCTGCAACAACAAGACAAGAAGATATACCACATTCAGTATCACACGTCAGAGGAAAGGAATTCACACAAAATTCTGTGTAAGTTATGGCACCCCTTTATCTTGAGAGAAACAATGGCTACAATGTCGGATCATATAATACGTACAGTAAATAACGGCTCATAATTTGGTACATATATTTGGTATTAGCGAGTAGTGACGAACAGCAAGCATTCGTACAATTTTATCACGGATTAAGTTCTTCTTCACTTCCGGATTAAAGCTCTTTCATACATGATGGATCTGAGGTTCTGACGGTAGAGAGATCGAAACCAAAGTCTGCTGCAATAAGACGTCGCCTTCGCAGATACTAATGTTTCCTGCTGTACCCAAGCAGCAGGATCTTCCGAAAAGTTGGTACATATCTAAAAAATTATACGACGTCGTACCACAAATCTCCATTGCCACGAAAACATCATATCTTACATAAGGAAGAAACGACACACGGCAGAACCCTTTCAGAAAAATCTATATTTTAAGTCAGTCAAGAAGGCACTTGAAGTTCCATTACCGCCTACATTGCAGCTAGCCACAGGTTCATATTCTGAACAAGATACATCATATTAATCAGATAAACGTTATTGTATCTATACAGTTACAACAAACGTATCTTAATATTATCGATCATCAATGCTTCAATCTTCCAAGCTGTCTCTTTCCGCCAAGACTTCCTACATTTGTCTTCTCTCCCATGGCTTTCCCATATATCCGCCCGCCCCCCTTCCCACCCCATACATCTTCACTTCATTAAGGTAATGTTTTTTTGTAGGGAGTACAGATCATGAGGCTCGTAATTGCATAATTTTCTTCACCCTCATGTCTTTTAACGACCGTTAGTAGCAAATCTTCTCCGCAGCACCCTGGTATTGAAGGCGCTCTATCTGTGTTCTTTCCTTACTATGACATGTCCAGACTTGACCTACCAAAAACAAGAAAAACGAATGTCCACGTCACTTGAATCAGCTTCGCCATGATCTATGACGTAATGATCAGCAATATGACAGGTAAATCTTTCTGTAACTCAATTGTAATCTTACGGCACGAAAAAAATATTGATTAGGCAGTAAATATCCATAGAAGAATATAAGTATACTGAACTACTCTTCGAATGATCTCCGTTGTAGTGTTACACATTTATCAAGCAAAAGTTCAAACTCAATGCTACGACTTCAAATCATTTTAATATCTTATCATGATGGTTAGATGCAACACATATATATTATGGGACAGTTAAAACACTTGGCTTATAAACTGCCATTATAAAATGCGATATTAGAAGAATATGTAACTCTTAGGGCAATGTTTGCACGTATCCCTAAGTTCTAAACTTATATTCTACAAAAGGCCTAAATGCCTAATAAATATTTCTGTTCCAGGGGCGTGATTGCCTTTCTGGCAGTGCTGCTGCGGAACTGCACATGGGCATGGCCGTATAGTGGATGTACGTTTTGTAAGTGTTGAATATGTCCCTTTCTTAACATTCGGCACACAAATATTGGATTTCAGACTGTAGTGGATATTTGCTAATAATAAAACCTTTTAAATTAATGTGTCAAAGCGGAAGCCGAATTTTCGTAATTAGAGTATAAAGAAGTGACACATTACAAGCATTCTAATTAGTTTTATATCCTTATTCTTCTTCTTCAGCTGTGCGTAATGATGGCCGACGTTGCCCAAGGTTTTCTATTGATTCGGATCTTATAACTAAGTAATTAATCAACTATGAATCCTGTTGCCTAGGCCTAGGATTTGGGTTTCCTAGGGTAATAAGTTTCCAGATTAAAGGGGTAAGGGTGAAGGGAGAACCCTTCAATTTATAGCTTGGCGCTGAGGGGATCGATACGTAACTGTAAAGAATTTTTGCATTCAATGTGGACGCCATATACTGTTTATCAAATTAAAGAACTATTGTAAACAATTAGGTAAAAGGCTTAATTTGTTTCCAATTAGGGACCTGTTTTCTACGTATCAGACCTTCCATCTTGTTTTCCTCTTATTTTAGTACTTTATTCGTCGAAACATTGTGTAGGCTGTAAATGGAATGTAGTCACAAAATGGAAGAATTTAATGTAATATAATGTAAAGTCATTGCTCTTCTTCTTCTTCTTCTTCTTTTTCTCCTTCTCCTCCTTCTTCTTCTCCTTATTATTCTTCTTCTTCTTCTCCTTCTCCTCCTCCTCCTTCTTCTTCTTCTTCTTCTTCTTATTTTTCTTCTTCTCCTTCCTCTTCTTCTTCTTCTTCAATTGGCGCTACACCCCTTGGTGGGTTTTGGCCTGTTTTACGACTTCGTTCCACAGTCTTCTATCTTTACACTTCTCTCTCCAGTTTCTCACTTTCATTTAAAGTCATTGCTCACTTTGATAAATGTCTGAAGATCTTATTCCATATATCGTTTGGGACTATGGCATTGCAGACCTTGAGGCCCTGAGCGGAGATGGTTAACTAGGGGGTCACTTGTAGGGGAAGACATATGTTTATACAGTCTCGCTAACCGTCTAAATTACTGTTATTTCCGACGGGTCGATTACCAGCTGAAACTGAGCCTCATTACTGAGCCAACATATCTGCTTCCTCAGAGTCCGAGAGGTCGTATCCTCATGGTGTAAGCCAAGGGTACAAGGGCAGTCGCGTCCGACATCATCCTCGTCTTCGTCTTCCCTCGTGCCTGGTCCTCTGTGGCTAAGGTTTCTAGATTATGCTCAACTGGTCATTTTCTTCACTTGCTCAGACACTTGGTCAGCGACCTATGGATGTGAGTGTCCTAGAGGTTCTGCTGCCTTCCCATTGCTTCCATAGCGTCTTTAGTCATGAATATCGGAGGGCAGATAAGTACGCGTGCTATCACCGGACGGCTAAGCCGTCGGGATGACTCTGGACAGCTCCTTAACATATTTTTTTACTGTCATATCTTTACATATTGTCAAATTTCCAGGGATTCTGTCCTGGAAGCAAGCCTCGAATGCGGCCTAGTCTTCCTGTGAAAATCGGGGCGACTGAGGTGTCTGAATGATGCCCATAACGAGTGGCAAGTGATCCGAACTGAGTAAGAAACGTACAGTCATTTTTACAATTCGGGCAAAGTCATTAGTCACAACTATATCGACTACATCGGGGTTGTTGACGGATCCGTAAGGAGCAGTGTTCGGGCGAATGTCTATCGGTGCGGGAAAACGACGCAGATACACATGGCGAAATTCTTCCCAATTAATTATTATTTCTTCAATTATTCAACACCACATAATGTGAGCTACCAACGGCACAGGTAGGTAGACCACAAATAGACACATCAATTCTGTGAATATTTTTCTAATTTACAACATTCCTTACCTCACATACAGCGAAAAAGCGTCACGTCTCAAAATTTATTGAAACAGGAGAGGGTGCACTCTTATCAATTTACGGTAGACTAAAATTATCGTGGCACTGTACAGTTTCAGTTCGTACTCGCTGGGAAAGAAGCCGACACCTGGTCCATAAATAGACTAACGATATTTATCGATGAATTTTTTATGAGATAGAGTACTATCTTATGAAGAGTTAATCGATAAATATTTTACTGCTAGAATTAAAAGAATATTTAATTATTGGTGCAACATAATCGCTTAAAACAGGAATCTATAGTGGTTAAGCGGTGAAATCTCTAATAATAACCTTACGCAATAGGTCCTCTCGGTTTGGTATTCTTATATTAACTTGAAAGATCGATCATTAACAGAAGTCTGGGCTTCAGACGATTCAGCTAATGGACGAAACAACATTGCATTAATAATATGGCACACATATACAAGAGAGCATTACTAGTTTGTAAGCTCAGGGAAATGAATAAATACTTGTACTTGGAAAGTGCATAGTTCAAAACTCGACAGGGACAATCACTATTGAAGCTGAAGTTCTCCTTAGTCCCTCGAGGTAAATTCCACGACAGCACCTCAGATATGGCAACAGAGAACCCTTTAAATTATTTCCAGTGCATTCTACATCAATCAACGTAACCTTCAACGCTATTGACCTTCGGTACTGATAGCGTTATTAAATAACCTACAAAAACATACCAATTCAGTTCACATCCGCATGTATTAATTACACTGTACCTGTATCTCTCGTAGTACGCATTCATTTCAGGGTCCCCGACAGAATATGTGTAAGAGGTTACTTCTTGCGTGTTACATGAAGTGGACAATATAATCTTGTTTAATAATTGTCCAACAAGGTGCGACTTTTTCAGTTTATTACATTTCTGTAGGCAGCTCTACATATTTCGGGTGATGACACCCATAATCAGGAGCTCGTACAGCTGTAATGACAGCTTCTGGCACTGGTCAACCGGATCTACTACCATCCGCTCTCGTTGTTGAGTTCCAATTCAACAACGAGAGCGGATGGTAGTAATTCCGGTTAATCAATAACAGAAGCTGTATTTACAGTTGTACGAGCTCCTGATGATGGGTGTCAACACCCGAAATATGTAGAGCTGCCTACAGAAATGTAATAAACTGAATAAGTCGCACCTTGTTGGACAATTATTAAATTCGATTCACAATGCACGGACCCATGTACATAAAAAAATATAATCTTCCCCTGAATTACTGTACTGTCCTAAACCTGGCAAACATTAAACATAACAATGCTCCCCATTATAAACTTCTCATTTCCTCTTGTTACTCCTCCTTCTTAGCTCTAAATATTCCTCCAGTTTCCTCTTATGAACAATCTCAGGCTGGGCTCTTTCCTTAAGGTAAGAAACCAAGTTTCACATTCATGCAAAGAAATCTGTGAATATTTTGCTTTCGTAAAACTTATTTTCGTACTTCCATTTTAGATACTCGTAGAAGGTGGGAAGACGAAAAATATTCCGGACGGAACTGTAGCGAAGATCCGATACGCTCTGTAGACAGTCTTAAGGTGATTCATCCCTGCTGGGGTTTATTCAAATTTGATATAAAAACACATTTTTAGTAAACACATATATAGGTTTACCTGCAGGCATCTGTACCCAACTCTGCGCACACAACAAATATTGAACTCTGAATGTTTAGATTACACTGACCTACCATAGACGCATAACACGGAATGACAGCACCAGCATAACATAAACACAAGTCAAGGGTGGTTTGTTTGCTTTTGTCTGTTTTTGGCGCGAGAGCCCCACAGTAGGCCATGGCCTCCTCATTCACGAGGTTTCCAGATCACACACAACGACGCACCACAGTCGGTAGGACTCATCTGGACAAGTGATCAGCTCGTAGCAGAGACCTCTACCTGACAACACACAACGGTCAAACATCCATGCCCCCGGTGGGATTCGAACCCACAATCTCAGCAAGCGAGCGGCCGAAGACCTACGCCTTAGACCGCGCGGCCACTGGGACCGGCAAGGGTGGTAATCACCATTATTATGAAGACAAACACCAAATAACAACACTTTTAATGAGTACCCAAGCATTAAAAGTGAATGTATTATAAAACCGGAGTAACTTACTTCTGTAAAACTAGAAATTCACAGAGGTTTTGCAGAATAAGATAGACACGTGCTTCAACACACCAGATTAATGTCCACTACTTTATTCATATTTATTTTTATGTTTATGTATTTATATTTAAACTACACCAGTACAAACCTTCCATGCTCCATATTAGTATCCATATTTTGTATATTTTTCGATAATTTCGTGACAAATAGTGTAAAGGAATGGCATCTCAATCCGATATGCAAAGATACGTTTTGCTGGCTTGGGAGACCCAGGCGTGGGTGGTAGGACAATATTAAGATGGATCTTCAGGAAGTGGGCTGTGGGGTTATGGACTGGATCGAGCCGGCTCAGGATAGGGACAGGTGCATGGCACTTGTGAATGCGGTAATAAACCTTCGGGTTTCAAAACTGCGGGGAAATTCTTGACTAGCCGAAGACCTGTTAGCTTCCCAAGATGGACTCTGCTCCATGGAGTAAGTTTCATTGGACGACTCTTGACAGAAAGGCCAGATAACACATTCCTGACGTGGCAGAAACTATTAAACAGGCAAACTTGTTTCTGTGTTGTATAAAACTGTGTTTTTTAATATAAAATTTCCTCTGTATAGAGTTAGGCTCTGTTTTAAAATTTGAAATTTATCTTACATTAAAAAACTCTTCTTTTTTGCATTACGACTGTTCCAGTCAAACCTTTACCCTTACCACTCTTTCGACACTGTTTAGCAAAACGTTCAGGAAGGTAGTTTACGAAATTCAGTCGCGAATTCTCAGTAAACATATTCCTATTTACAAAAGTCAATAAGATAATGTTGTATGGGGGTAATACTGGATACTTTTTTAGGAATAATGTGGAACACATACACAGAGTGAGACTTAATAAGGTGAAAACAACTGTCGTATATATATACCTATATATATGTATAGGTATAGGTAAAGGTAACGTTAAAGGTCTCCCGTTACAAGCCCGGTGTGGCCCAGAGGGTGGGTAGAAGTGTAGCTCTACTCTTCCTTGACCGCAGCACTAGAAGGGGGTGAGTGGTCAGCAGCACGCCCTGGCCGCACTTTACCCCCGGGAAAGACCCAGTACCCATTTTACAGGGGGCTGGGTGGGCCCCAGGAACGGTTTAGACGGGCGGAAAATTTCGTCTCCACCGGAATTCGATCCTGGATCGTCCAGCCCGTAGTCAGTTGCCATACTGACTGAGCTATCCGGCTCTCATACACACACACACACACACACACACACCACTATACTTAAATGTTCATTACATAAAATACTGATTTTAATATGGTGAACCATTCGTACAGATAAATTGGCTGTAACTTTTATCAGTTTAAGCTTACAACAATTTAGTTTCTCAGATTTATTCGTAAGGTTAGACAGTGTCATACTGCAGCCATTTTAAAAAGATAGCTAAACACGAAATGTATTTTTGATCTCACAGCTTCCAACGCGCCATAAACAGTCTTCATCCCTTCAAAGTGAAGTTCCCATTTCCTACCAAAATGTAAGTTACGACATTATGGTCCGACACGAGGCGCAGACCGTCGCTGAGTTTTTCTGTTGGGGAGTAACTGAAAGGAAGTGGGTCACCCTTCGCGTACAACAGTTTATTGAGTAACTACTATCGGTGTTGAAGAAGGGCCGAAAAATGTAGCTTCACTTGTAACGTGTAATTATAATTTAAGACAATAAACCGCATGGCTTATCCTTCTTCATCTTCAGGAAGACTTACGGCCGGAGGGCAGACAGACGGCGTGGATTTGAAGAACTAACTAAATTAGTAACCAACCAACCAACCAATCAACCGAACAAGTCCATGAAGCGTATTCACTCTACAGAAGCTGATATTTGTTCAGCCGATCAAGAAGCTGTTGGCTTTTTTTTTTGTAGAACCTGAAGTTCATTACCGTGTTCACAAAAGGCGGCCACTGTTTCCTACCTTGACCCGAATTCCTCCAGTCTATGCCTTCTCATCCCACTTCTATATTATCCATTTTAATATTATCTTTCCACCCACGTCTAGGTCTTCCAAGCAGCTACTCTTCTTCAGATTTTTCCACCAAAATCCTCTAAGCATTTGATTTATTTTCCGTTTGTGTCATATTCCCTGTCCATCTTACCCTCCTTTAACACCCCAATGACATTTCGCGATTAATACCAATCACTAAGCTCCCCTTTCTGTCATTTAGGGGGTTTATTGACTAATAGCACCTTGAAATTCTAAAGCCAGCATTGGAACAGCTGAGGGCAAGGACGAGCGTCCTACGAACGTATTTAAATTGGAAATATTTTAGACCTCTTAAGAACTGTATTACCGTTTTAATTAAGCGTGTGTGCTCGGGATCGCAGTTAGAAGTTTTTATTTCGATTCTAGACCGACATTCTGAGGAGCCTCCTGGTTTGCGACAGCCCTGTATAGCATACGCTGCTAAAGTACCTTAAAAATAGGAATATCACGTTACATATCGTTCACTGTCTGAGGTACCTTCATATACACAACATTTCCTATGTTGGTTGCTTCCGTCGTCATGATAACATTACACATATCAAGTGCAGTCAGCTAGTGGGCAACGTAGTATTCTTGTAACAAGACAATCATCATCGTCACAAATGTTCATGACCGCTAGTTTGCAAGTCCTTCCACATTTAGCATTTAGTATCAACATTTCGATCACAGTTATGTTTCGAGGGCAGCTGAGCAAATTCTGTCCGATTAATCCAGCAACATACATAAGGAGGGCATTCTGACACCGTTTGTTCAGCCTAATTTGCACAACTAAGTACCATTTCGTTTTACTGTCATACTTATCGTCAAAGCGAACACCTTCCTGTTGCCTATTTTTTATATTCTCTTTTTCCTGTGGCGCTGCGGCCCAACGCAGGCCATGGCCTCCTCATTCTTAAGGTTTCTAGATCACACACAGCGACGCATCACAGTCGGTAGGACTCCTCTTGACGCATGATTAGTGCGTCGCAGAGACCTCTACCCGACAACACACAACAATCACAACAGACACACATCCATGTCCCTGATGGGATTCGAACCCACAATCTCAATAGGCGAGCGGCCGTAGACCTACGCCTTAGACCGCGCGGCCACTGGGAGCGGCTCCTGTAGCCTATATTCATGAATAAATATATTAATTAGGAAATTGGCACACCAGTTCAGCTACAGAGATAAAAATCTTGTGTAGTTTTCGATTCTTATAGAAGTATGTAGATAATGGTATTTTGGTGCATGATACCGTGTAGATGGATGCTTTTAAAACTTGAAGATGGAGACAGAAATCTTTTCCGAAAGTATTTTTACCTACCTACCTACCCACTTATCTACATACGTACCAAAATATATGGTGTTACAAATTTAAAGACCACAATCATAATAACAGCAACGTGGAACTTGCACAATGATGTCACAAAACATGTTTGTAAAATTATACAAAATTAGAAAAGAAAAAGAGAGAGAAAAGTAGAAAAAGAAATAATGGAAGAGATTAACAAAAGAAGAACAATGAAATGGGGTCTAAGTATACGAAAAAGAAGGACTAAGAAAAGAAAGAGAGAAAGAAAGAAAGACACAAAGAAATACAGACACAAGGAATGAAAGGAAGACACAAATTAGGAAAATAAGAAAAAAGAGAGAAAGACGGCCCGCACCGTACGTGATGAGCCGAGACTCTGTCTCTGTGGAAATGTGGCATCCAGTAGATCCACTGTCCACTCTTTGGGCAGAAGAATGAATATGAAGCAATGGTGCGGTGGTACTTGATATGGAGCCACCGACCTGCTCCGAGTGCTACCTGATCTGTCGCCAATCACACAGAGACTGTCCCGGCAATGAGTTCCGACTTCGGAGGTAAGAAGCCGAAAACTAACGGTCAGTGATTAGGTATAACTGACCGAGACTATCAGTTAGGTATTCTCACAAGAACGACACAAAAGTCTACGAACGGATATACGTATGTATCGCTCGTCAGATGGCTTGGCTCCAAGCCAGTATCGTCGTTTTCGAGTGATGTAGTTATGCTAATTTTGTCGGGAAGCAAACTCAAATAAGCCATTATTCTTCCATAAGGGATATTAAGAAAAACGAGCTGTTTCATAAGCTGTCTATATTTAGCTTCTAACCGACTGGCTGCTATCTCTATTCGGATCGTAGACCGGTGCGTCAGATAAGGTAAAGTAACGGTAAGTGAAGCACGGAGATGTAATCAGCTGAAGACACGTCAACATGTAACATCAGGGTGGATAAACGGTGAATAAAAACAGTTCATATAGATTTTTCAGATGATGAAAGGAAACATGTTGTAGTGTTATGAAACATAATATTACGAAAACACGCGGAGAGTAAGGCGGCGATAGCTACACCCTTGACCGTTGAAGAAAGGCCCAATAGGTCGCCCCGAAACGTCAGTAAGATATTACCACTACACGCTGCGTAATAACCCAGAAGAGCGCAGTTCTCACCTACACCACAAAAAATTACGACACAATTTGCAAAGTTATCGTTTAAAGTTCTCTTTTAACCTTTCCAAGTATGCTGTTAAATCTAGGTGTGTGGATATACGAGGTATATGCATGTACAGGGCGTTTCATAATGTTCTCCGTGATTACAAATATTTATAACAAGAAAACCAAAGGACCTACCTTAATGGAATTGTTCACAGCCACAAAAAAACTGAAAAAAGCTTTTTTTTTGACAACTAGAGATATTCGATGTGTGCACCACGGGTGACAAGACACACATCGATAGGATATTCATGTTCATCAGAGGTTAATGGGCGACCACTTGATTTCTGCTTGCACAGACACCCACTTTCAGTAAATTGTTTATACCAAGCACAAATCGTCTTGTCTGTAGGCGGTTCCTTTGCGTACTTTGCACGAAATGCACGTTGCACAGTAACCACAGTCCTACTCGTGTGATATTCCAACACACATAAAGACTTCTCCCCCGGAGCCGCCATTTTCTCACTACATACACTCACATCGCCTATCGGCAGAAATGTGAACTACGATGAAAAACAACTTAGTGGGGTGGGGGGAGATTTGAGTTTTTCCTTCTATCTGTACAGGTTTCGTAAATACGTGTCTTACGGTTTTCCTATAAAAAATTTTGTAATGTCGGAGTACAATATGAAACGCCCTGTATGTATGTATGTATGTATATATGTATGTATGTATGTATGTATGTATATATGTATGTATGTATGTATATATGTATGTATGCATGTATGTACTTGCGTGCGTGCGTAAGTATGTATATATAGCTCGATTACATCCGCGAAGTCCCCAACATTTTGCACGACAAACTTCAGCACGAGTCCCACAAACCAGACGGTCCGTGACTGTAGCTGTTACGTATGCAGTCGACTACTGGCACAGCACCATTCTGTCTGCAGATACTCACTGATTTACGCGCTCACGAATTCGCTCATTTTCCCAGCTTGTGACATCAGGCTAGGCCCGATAAAGTTATCTGTACCTGAAGCTTGGTGGGATTAATCTGCGTTAATCAACAGCCATGTGATTTCTTTTCCCAATTGTACCGCTCGAACATTTGTATTCCTCTCATCGACAGTTTGTTAGCGACACGGCACAATGCGCCCCAGTTAGCATGAATATGTTCATCGACGATGTTTAACGTGACCTGTTGGAACTAACTAATATTAGAAGATCTGCATTAGAATAGTGAGCGAAACTGGTTCAGAATTGGAGTGCGCTGCAAATGAACGGATTATGCATGACTGCATTACAACAATCCCTTTTTGGTTGAAGGACGACAATCTCTGACACCCCAGAGCAGACAGACATATTATTTTATATACATACGTACGCATGTCATCAATAACTATAAAAAAACATTGAATGATCGTAACATCGATACATCGAAAAATCGTCTTCTTCATTATCTTCACCATCACCTCCACTACCACCCCATTCTTCTTTTTCTTCTTCTACTACACTGTCAAGTACTCTTATGTAAGATCTGCTCCGATCCCAACCATGATCCAACCATTGTCTTTCAGGTCTCCCAACGTTCTATTTCCCCCCAGGTCTTAGCAAATTGAACCCTTCAGCAGAATATTATTCTACACCCTTAGCACGTAGATTTTCCACTCTCTTCTAAACTTCCCAAGCTCCTTTTACAGGAGAATACTCCGTCTATAGTCTAATGGAGAAGCAACTCTGATCTTAATTAACACCAGCAAGCACAAATTTCATGTAACAAATATAAATAGAACATAGTTCGTAACTCACAGCATAAACTTGCAGTGTAGTCGGCAGCCTAGATTTCGAAACCCAAATGTTCCAGCCAAAGAGGAACATTTAATTTATATTTTGTAACCAAGTAACAGCGTTAGGGTCAAAACACGTGTTTTTCAAGGGCTCGTATTTTAGCATGACAGGAAAAACTCTGGTTTCCATTCGGCATAACCACACGCGCACCACAGCAAAAACTAAAATGTCCAAAGTTTGTCACTCTCAGGTCTACCCTTGATTTGGGAAGTTAGGAGCGGGCCGTAATAGGAAACGTGACAGCTGTTGGACATTGAGCAGCGGAGATTAAGATTAGCCGTGTGCCCTAGAATGACGTTGAGGTATAATCCGCTGGGAACTCTGTGTTCCAGCCTATACCCTTCGTTGAACGCAGCCAATCAAAATTCAGCGTTTAGTTTGCAATCGACTGACAAATAAGAGGCAAAAAGACTGTCAGACTATGAAATCAGGCACAAGAGTTTGGTTTTTAGTTTGATGGTGCTGTAACAGAACTTGGAAGCCGAAGAAACACAAGCGATGGGCTCTCTAATATTTTGGTGTTTGTGAAGAACAGACGGGTCTTGATGTGTGCACCACGCGAGAATATATTCAAACGAAGGGACATTAAAACTTTTTGTTAAATGTCCTCTTGTGTTACATAGAATTTTAACAGTGGTAATGACAAGCCAACATGTGTTTTACAAAATGTAGACCTCAATTATTAACACAGAGTAGCACAATCCTACACTGTACATTTTATGGTTCTGGTGGCCTGAAGATGACAAATGTTTGTCGCGAGAAGGTGGTTTAAAGTAAATTAATAACGGTAAAAATTAACTGTGCTGGTTGCATTTAAACCTTTATAAAAAGATTACATTCAACAAATAGGAAATTGAAAGTGAATTGATAGAATGAAACTAACAGCAGATTAATATTAGTATTCACTATCACAATATTATAGAAGAAACTGCCTACAAACATTATGATGTAAATTTTGACGTTTTGCTGACCGTGCATATCAGTATATTTATTTCAGTAATTAACCAACTTGATGCACAAAATTTTTGTTTTACAATAAGTTTATTTCATGCCTCTACATGTTTCGAGCACATGTGGTCATCGTCAGGAGGTCAAAATTGCATTACACAGTCTCTGGTATCATCACAGGTGTGATGATACCAGAGACTGTGTAATGCAATTTTGAC
>Ga0123352_10012574_pt1 | contig 13392 bp, 6 predicted proteins | sample TergutLab28metaG_FD_89700 | JGI IMG/M metagenome (GOLD analysis project Ga0123352, IMG submission 89700) | Labiotermes labralis P1 segment gut microbial communities from Petit-Saut dam, French Guiana - Lab288 P1 | ecosystem: Host-associated > Arthropoda: Insects > Digestive system > Gut ... | reverse complement strand
AAATATTATGTATATATATATATATATATATATATATATATATATATATATATATATAAGGAACAATATGAAAATCATATCAACAAGACTTCCACTAAGAATGTTCTGTTGGTCAGAGCAAACCAGGCGGAGGGAGAAAGCGGGTGTCCAGTTGGGTGAGTTATCTAGCGACCAGCGGACAAGAACTTTAGTTTTTCCCACGCTTCATCACACTCTCCCACTTCCATTTCATTGCATGTCCGCCACCTATCCCTCCACAACCCCCTAGCCACCCTCTGTGTGTGTGTGTGTGTTCACTAATAAAGGTGATAGAGTGAAAACACAGAACCTTATCACGTGTGAGGTGGATCTGCTTCCACGTGCAATTGCCCTGCATGTTAGCTACACTAATTATACGTGCTTTGACCTCACCAAGGAAACTCATGTTTTGAGTCATACTAAATTATTACAGTTTTATGAAATCCGGTTGTGTTTCAAGTTCAAAAATACGTAACAGCAGTGAACACAGCCAAATAAGTAGGTGTTTAACCGAGGGACATTTAGATTTCAGTTCTAATTCTTCATGTTTTCTTTTTATGTATCATACAAAATATTTTTTCCCCATGACGGCCTGTTAATAAGGTCAAAACACTTGCTCTTTTGAACGCTTTCTTACTTAGTTGTGTAGACTGTCATTACTTAATTATATACTGAAATACTTCGAAGATGTTCCGGAAAAATTATGTAATAAAAACTCCAATGTGTCTTCTCAAACGCGTGATGTGAGGTTCCCTTGGAGCACGCTACGAACATGACTGTTATCTGGGGCGTGGCGCCTTGCAAGTGGGCAGACAGGTATCTCTCAAATTACACAAAGGAATATCTGTTCATCTGGTATGTCACTGCCCTCTCGCAAAGTAACTGGTTACCGATGTTTCGAGATAAAGTGCTGGTCTTTTTTCTTCTTGGACATTACGAGCCTTGAAGAACAGACCTTTACGTTGACTCGACACTTCGGGAACACAGTACCCATGGACACGGCGTCATATCACAGAACTGACACCTCAGCTACACAGCTGCGAAAACCTAAAAACTATTAAACTGCACACACCCACACACACACACACACACACACACACACACAATGCACGCACATGCACACACGCACGCGCTCACGCACACTCAAACACACACAAACAGACACACACCGTCAGTTCCCAGAAGTTTTAGTGCAGGACCTCTTATAAGGTTTTTATCCCACATTATTATCACCTAAATATGAGATATCAAAACGCATATTCTCATTACCATATAATTACCTCCATTACACTATTATTGCTATTAATAAACTAATAAATTAGCCGTTGTTGCTCAGTAGGTATAGTGACTATGCTACAGCATGGACCACCGAGAAAATCTAGTCCGATCCTCGGCATGAGGAAGAGACCTTTGTCTTCTCCGAAGCATCCAGACCGGCTCTGGGGCCCACCCAGCCTCAATTTCTGTGGGAACCGTAGGCTGTCTCTCTAGGGGCAAGGCAGCCGGGCTGTGACCACTCACCTCCATCCAGCACCGAGGTTAAGAATGCGTGGAGATGTTGATCATTCACCAATACGCCACTACGGAGCGGACAGGGAAAAGGTTACTTTCATTTTACGTAATACGTAACTCCCTTTGAGTGCAGTTTGTTGGGCCCCATGTTGTCCATTTGGACAACATTACTGTGCTTTTGTATCATCTGTTACACTTTACTTTTCTCTGTTCTATTTCCAGTACTTGCCTGTAAGCACTTACAAGAATGAATTAAATGCATTACTGTTATCATTCCGGCGAACCGAATGATGTATGGACACACGCACTTATATCCTTTGGAGCGGCAAGCCGAGTAAAGCTGGGGAAAAAACCAGCGTTTTAAAGACATATCCTGCTTTTAATATCGGGGTCTGTGTACATACGAAGGACAATGCTTGTCACTCAGAAACCATATATATGTAGTGTGGTAGACATTTTTTAGTCAAAGAGATGTGCGATTATGTATTACATGAAAACACGAGGATTTCGTGGAATAATTTTCTCGTTAAGTACTACATTAGATTAGCGTAGTTTTTAAATCGAGTTCTATAATTAAATTTCCCAGAGATTTGTCTGTTGACACCGGGTTTTTCAGTGTACGTCTCTAGCTTTCATCTGATTAAATTACATTATACGTTCTACATAATATATTGTCAATATCTCTATTTACGTTTTAAAACATTTCTTCTTCTTCAATCTGCACTAATTTGTCCATTTTATTTTCCCATTACATTGTATTTTATATACATATTCACCAATTTTTTTACGTTTTGCTGACCGTGCATCTCAGTATATTTACCTTAGTAATTAACCAACTCGATGAACAAATTTTTGTTTTACAATAAGTTTATTTCATGCCCGTACATGTTTCGAGCACATGTGCTCGAAACATGTACGGGCATGAAATAAACTTATTGTAAAAAAATAATTTTGTGCATCAAGTTGGTTAATTACTGAGATAGATATTCACCCATATTTTCTAACTCTAAAGTCCTGGCGTTGCCCTTTAATTCGCTGTATGCTATTCTTTAATTTATTTGTGGCCTTTCTTGATAAAAAAGTTTGTGCTCTGCAATAAAGTACTATATGTGAACCCCCTTTCAGGGAAGTTGTGGTTCACCAACCATAAACAGTTTATGTTGTAATTATGTCCTTCATCCGAAAACAATTTTTAAAGAACCATCCTGAATGTTTAAAATGTGACTTTCGATTGACTTGCGATACGTTCTGTGGTCTTAAATTATAAAACCCGACACAATTTTCTCAATAGAACGCTGCCCTTTTTTTGCGAAGGTCTTAAGTGGTATTACATTGAGAAATGTCGAAGTCCCAGTTCTCTGGCATTGCGGTAATGAGCCGGAATTTCTGTTTTGAAGGGAGAAGGGACATGGTAATGTAAAGACCCGTCGACTTTGGGTAGTGGTACCCCTTCAGAGGGTCTCCCATGCAATGATTAATAGACCTCGTTTTGCAGATTATAAATTTGAAGTTGAAAAGGAAATTGGGTCGATCCGTCACGCCCAGTCATTTAATAAAATTCTACCATATTTATTGATTTCTTTATCACGCTTCGTCCAATAGTCTACAAGTAAAGCAAGGGAGTGTGCAGGGCTGCCTTCACGTATTCGGCAAAGGGTAAGACGAAAGTCACTTCTGTCCGTGAATCGAGGGGACCATCCACCATAATGTGGATCACGTCATGGCCAATATGGGCAAGAATTTGAATTCCATGTTTTACGAAATTTGTTAATATCGCTTTCACCTATCGCGTTGGCAATTCTGGTTCCCTTCATTTCCTCCGTCAGTCTTGTTCCTTCGGTTGCAAGACATTTACGAATACGCAGAACAGACATACAAACTAACTTCATCTCAATATTTAACCAACTTGATGCACAAAATTTGTTTCACAATAAGTTTTATTTCATGCCTCTACATGTTTCGAACACAAGTGCTCATCATCAGGAGGTCAAAATTGCATTACACAGCCTCTGGTATCATCACACGTATAGGTGGCCGTCTCGTGCACGAGTTGGTTAAATATTGAGATAAATATACTGATATGTACGGTCACAAAAACGTCAAAAAAATAGAAACTAACGTCGAGATATACTACTTCATCATCATGTAACAAATCAACAGTCACCGGAGGATTCAAATCTTCTGAAATGTTACGCAGTGTCAACCGGTAAACTTTCGTCGAATGAGGTTATTGCCTTAATCTCGCAACGACACTCCAAAACGTCGGGTTTTTATTGGCCATTCGACATGGCGTTGCACCTCACAGCATTGGAATCCTCGTCAGCACTGCTGCAAGAACCTCAAATTTCTTCCTTTGTAGTCATAAACAAGCGTTTGCCTTGCTGTTTTTAATTCGACTCTGATTTACATGAACTGATACCGCAATTTCTCTGAAAGTCTTTCCCGTCTGATAAGGACAACATATTCCTCTGACATAGGTAAGGAAATAATCGCTGTTCTCTTCCGCTGTCCAAGATCTATGCAAGATACGCAAATACACCGTGCGGACTAAATATACAATTTTTGAACGTCGAGCCTGGTGGTTTACGATAAAACCACAAGTCTTTAAACAATTACACAAATATGGGTGATTTGTGGTTCTCACGGTCATTGGTATAAACATTATCTTCTCCCTGCATGATCCTAATTAGTACGCTACGAATTTAGAGATATTTTGGAGAAAGGTGCTGCATCTGTTTTGAGGTCAGATCGTCCGGTTACGTCTTCCACATTTCCGTTTGACGGGTCACGCACCATGGCCGATGGAAGAGAGTTTGTACAGTCCACCATAAAAATATGCATATGGCAGATCAATTTTTCGAGCACTCTAAAATATTCTGACTGTTCTATGGAGATATAAGCCAAAACGCTGTTACTAATTGAACAGCTTGACCTTCTCACAACTAATTATGTCGAAGAGAAAGGGGTTCGGGGCGGGAAGGAGGGAGCGGAAACATGTGTGAAACTGGATACAGACAAAAATGTTTTCTGACTGAATCATTTCGTGATTTTACTTAGTACTTCGAAGTTTAAATTCAAAGCATGGGTGTCCAACCATTTTGGGTAAAAGTCCACAACCGTCGCGGGCTGGTTCGCGGATTGCATGTGTCAAAACCACAATAAGTGGCAGGTCTATACCTAACTGCGTAAATTATCGTCTAATTTTTGTAGTCTATATGTAAGCATATAACATACAAATGTGGCTGCGGCCCGCATGACACAACGCGGTGGGCCACGCACTGGACACCAATCAATGTCTAGTGTAGGAGCAACGTGTTGGGTCTACAGGGTGTAACGCAAACTAAATGCCATTACGTATTTTCTTATCGCCATGACAACAGAGTTGCGAGTGTTCCACGATAATCTTCTGAGTGGGTCACGTAATGATGCTGTATCAGATACTATTGTCATTACGCATCGGTTTTTGTCATCATACTTAATGAATTATAGTGTGCGCAGGTTCGTCTGTCCGATTCCTCTGACGTAAACACATTCAAAATGTTAAACTGCTCATTCACGACACTAACAAACGCAACTTTGGTATATACAAATAGGGTCTTATATTACCCTTACATATTCCGGCGTCACCTACGCCATCGTCAAAAAGCTATACACCAAGATTTTAAGACCCACTAAAATATAACAGAAATCAAAATAAATTCATAATACATTACTGTACTTTTGCGGCTGGTGTAAGTCATTGGGTTTTCAAAAATTGTATTTTTAAATTTATAAAATATTAAAATATTATTTTAATCACAGTTTGTGAAACCAAAATGGTTTACACTAACTGCAGAGATACTGTAATATAATACGAATTTCTTTTGTAATCTATTTTAGTAATTTTTAAAATTTTGTTTAGGGCTCCCTGAGAAAAGCACGAGTGACGCCGAAACATGTGGGAGAGATATAAGACTACATTTATTTATATTAAAGTTACGTACGTTTGGTGTCGTGAATGTACAGTTTAGTTCAATCACAATACACGGAATAAATAATGTCAACACGCATAAAATACTTCGCACAATTTATGCAATTTTCTTCAAAGCTATAACAGACGTTCTGCCTTCCCTGCGCCAATTTTCACGTCCCTCCTAACTGTTCAACTTCATCTGTGCAGAACTACTTTGAAACGTTATCACCCACATGGAAACATAAATTTCGAAATTAAAGGTAAAACAATCTTTGCAGAGCCCTGGAGAGGCGTTTAGGGTTGCAGCAGTTCGAGGCTGCCAGATTTCAAGACATTCGGCACATTAAAGGGGCAACGTTGTCAGCCCTACGCACCGGCACCTCAACACCCCCCCCCCCTTAGGAAATAAATTATTTCTGGTGGAGGCCCCGGTAGCACAGTGGTTAAGGTGCTGTTCTACAAGTTGGAAGGTCGCTGGTTCGATTCCAGATGGTGTCATTGGAAATTTTATTTGACATAATCCTTCTGATCATACTATGGTCCTGGGGTCGACACAGCCTCTAACAGAAATTAGTACCAGGAGTATTTCCTGGTGGTAAAAAGCGGCCGGTGCGTAAGGCTGACAACCTTACCACCATCCTGGGCCATTGTCACGTAATCTGGGAACCTTAACTTCCTGGAACCCTCTGGGCAACTCGGGCCTGTAATGGGACTGATTTCTGGTAATGGGTACCGGGTCTTTCCCGGGGGTAAAGTGCGGCCTGGGCGTGCTACTGAACACTCACCCCTTCTAGTGCCGCGGTCATGGAAGAATAGAGCTATACCTCTACCCACCCTCTGGGCCACATCGTACCTGTAATGGGATCACTTTAACTTATTTCTTTTATAGACTGAGTCGACACCACGGCCATAGTGCGGCTGGAAGGATTATCTCAATGAAAAATTCCAACCTTTCAGCTTTTAGCGCAGTGCCTCAACCAACTACGCCAACACGTGTCCCAACATTTTGAAAGCGCGGAGAAAAATACTTTCATGCTCCTACGTGAAGTACGGCTGATACTGCGCCGATTTTACCGGCACTCACAAACAAGCCATAAATTCTTGTGAACATCGCTTTTACAGAATTTATTCAAATCGGAATAAGTGTAGAAAATACGGGAGAAATTTCATTGACGCATTTAAGAAAGCAAGCCTTGCACCGTTACCACGGAACTTATAACTGGCTAACGAAATCTGTGGAGATCTCTCATCTCGTAATTCTCCAAGACCGAACAAGAGATATTGGAAGTATGGCTACAAATTAATTTACGCAGATGTGCATGACACCCAAGCCTGCCCATCAAATTGTGTAAAGAATTCATGTAACGAATGCAGGAAACTCTGGCACAGAGTTTATTTGCTGATACTAGGAAACAGACAGACAAACTTAACGAATGTGGCCTCAACAAAATGCATTTTAATCGGTAAAGAATTCCAAATAATAATAATAACCAACATAAGTAAAAACAATTAATGGATGTTAATTAACTAGATTACGGAATCAACAAGTAAAAACTGGCAGAGCGCTCCCTAACAATAAACCGGACAGCATAGTAAGTGATGATGTAAAGAAGCATGTCTGTTAATACGTGTTGCAATTTCAGGAGATAGAAATGTGATCAATAAAGGAGAGGAAAATATTCTAAAATATAAAGTCCTAACACTAGAAATACAGCGCATGTGGAATGTAAAAACAAAGAGACATCAGTAGTAAGGGGCAACTGAAACCATATCAAAATCATTCAGAAAATACCTGAGCAACAAACCGGGAAAGCAGGACACGAAGGAACTAAAATAAAAACAGCCATATTGGGCACTGCGCACATAATGCGGAAAGTGCTAATGTAAAAGTACAAAACATTCAACATGGGGAAAAACGTTACATGCACCATAAATTGTAACTACAGATTAGCTGCTACATTATATACCCTAGAAACATGGCTTATTTCAGGTTTAATGGTAAATATCCCGAATAAAGAAGATAACAAATAATAGTAATTTATAACTAGTAGTTGTGTTTATTGTGGAAAATATGTTATTAATATATGTCTAGAGTTGTGAGTTTGAGTTTTCGCGGGGTTGGTAGTGAAGACTCCAGACTGTTCGCTGAGAAGTGTGTGTAAACTGGAAAAGAGTTACGGGCGTTTCGGAGGAGATTTCTGCCTTGTACGTCAGGTTTGTCCATTCAAGACAGGGGTACCATACTTCTCCGAAACTTCGGCAACTTCTAACAACCTACACTGCACTACATTCCAGAAGACACGAGATGGTCTCAATTATATCATGTCTGATTACTCTCCTAGCTTCATGACGACACAGCAGTTTGTACCTGTATTAGAAAAGTACGAGTGTCAACTTGCAACCTGTAATGGCTAGAAATACTCATCCTACTCATGCGTATCAAAAACCAAAATAAAAGTTTAGTTGGAAACCGGGGAGAATGATGACATACATACAGAGGACACAATCTATGGTCGTGTCTCCTTCGCAAGAAAACTCGGTTCACTGTTAAATGATAAAGAATTTTTCTAGAAATAAAAAGAAAAGCCGGAAATTCTGTTCGGCCGAATGGAGGTAATTTGTATCGTGGGAAAAATGCAAGCAATGTACGGTTTACTTTTAAAGCATTTCTTAAACACTAGCCACATCTGAATTATTGACCATTCCTCGCCTTACACGGGTTCGTAATTAGAGATTTCCCAAAATCGTGCTGTCGCCTCAAGAATAATAATAGGTCACTACGACCTTTCAAAGGATAGAAGCATTAAAATTTTTTAGAAGAATCAAAGAGATCTCCGATTCATATCGCATTATGTTCAAGGAGAAGAAGAAGAAAAAACAACAGATCCCATCCCAATGTTTCTGGAAAGAAAATAAAAAAAACTAAAAACAACGAAACACCTTTTTTCTGAGCACGTCACTTATTCGCAAATATTACCTTTTCGTGGAGACTTGGAACCTAACCTAACCTAACCTAACCTAACCTAATCCCCACGACAAGTGACAGACGAGTGTACAATTTCTCGCCACTCAACGCCTGTAACAGATATGTTCGGTGTCCTGCATTACAAGCCTGTCGGAGACGTTGCCGCAGTATCAAGGTGATCTGAACTTTTTGTTCCGTCCTACATGCAAAAAAGTTTGTAGATTAGGCTGATTTAATTTCAAGTAACAATCCTATTTAGGTTTCACACGACAAAGTGCCACAACCAAGGAACATAGGTACATGAATCCACTACTTACTTCGACCAAGGCTTCCCTGATTCGGTAGAATATTCCTAAACACTTAAAAGGCTGTATATTAATTCACAAAGTTTCAGACCCACACTTCATGTAACGTACTGATATCATGGTTATTAATTATATAAGTACCTCTATAAAGCATTAAGCAGGGAAAATGTAATATAAGACGGTTAGTCCTCTGCTGCAAATTCGCTGCATCTACACGCTAGTTCTCAGCGAACAGAACCGCATTCCTCATTTATTCGCATTTGACGTTCAAACCAGTGAGAAGAAAAACAAGTCCAATACTAGTGCAATTCTCATCTTTTTTTTCACATACCCCGCAGTTAGGCAAAAGAAAGTCGCGGTGAAGTGGTTCGAAATTTTGCTTTAAATTTTGTAGGTCAGGGGTTCAAATCTCAGGCCGGAGACTTCTACATTGGCTGATATATTGTTTGAAATTCCTAAGAGTTACAATAAAAATGTTCGCAGTCGGATACTTTTAAAACAATGAGTAAGTAACATTTTCAAAGCAGCTTAACTCATGCAGTTGACAACGCACGAACAAATCAACAACTGAAAAGCCTGATAAAACCCGGCACTTAAAATATAAAAACAAGGAAATAGACGTATAACATAACGATTCTGGGGTACTCGGTAACTTCTGTTGAACTGTCTTGAAACCTGGAAGAAGTGTGTTGCACAAAACATGCGTGCCTTAATTTGATTTACAAATTTTGTTTCAAATATGTTCCGCTATGATGTTTTGCCAGTTACGCCTGCATGACAGTCGGATAGCGTACTGAATATACTGCAGGCTTCATATCCGAGCATTCCTACAATTGGTTTGATTCCCAATACGGGTAAGAAATTTATATACTCTCCGAAACGTCCAGACCAGTTCTGGGACTGACCCAGCCTCCTATTTTATTGTAGTGGGGGCTGTTCCTCTGAGGGGGAAGAAGCCGGTATCTGAATTTGACCACGCATCCTACCTAGTGCCGAGGATCAACAATTCATGGAGCTATGCCTCCTCTCCCCATACATCATCATAGCCTGCCCAGGGACAGCTTTAATCTTACTCCGGGGTGGCGCTAGAGGTGCACCAATACAGGCGCCACCCCTATTCTGTAAAAATATATAGCCTAAAAATTATAAATTTTACAGGAGAAGCAGGAATGTGGCTGCGTTTTACGTATGACAAATGCTTTGATAGGTGGGATATCTCCTCTCCTCTCTTAGTTATTCCTGAACATGGAGTTGTCACTTTTTACACAAGATAGAGGGCCATTAGTTGAACGGTTCGCTGCACATAACTCAATTTAGCTCAAAGTGGCAGTTAGCACCTTTTTACCAAATGACGAAGTGTATTTCATAATGTAGGGAAACACGTTTACGTTATGACGTAAACAAACGCGTGCTTGTCGTTATGTAAAAAAACACGTGTATGTCACGATGTAAATACAAGAGTACGTCATAATGTAAAAACACATGCACGTCATTATGTAAACGAACACGCGTATGTCATAATGTAAAGAAACACGTGCATGTCACGATGTAACAACAAGTGGAAGTCATGATGTAAAAAACACGTGTACGTCATTATGTGAATGGACACGTGTATATCACGATGTAAATAAAAGTGTGCATGTCATGATGTGAAGTGTCTCTTATGGCAAGACGGAAACCAAAACTGGAAAGGGCAGACAAATACATCAAATGTCCTACATATATACATTCAGTATTTCTCTGGTTTTGTACAGACGGTTTTACGGCGCAAGACTTTCATAAGCGCTCTACAGGGTTGCGAACGCGCATAAAAAGGACAGAAATGCACGATATAAGAGTAAAGCATGTTGTAATGTAGCAGTTTATAACGTCTACTGAAATAACGTAAATAATTAAGTAGTCTACATGGTTACGTAACGTAGCCCTCAGGCAGGGAAACTGTGCACACCCTGAGTAGCGGCAAGCAAAGAATGGAATTACTGCTTGTTACAGAAGCCGTCGAATTATTGAGGAACCTCCTGCCTGGAGGATTTTTGCTCGCACATAAAAGCTTGTAACGACAGCACACCATCTCGTGGAAATGCGAAACTATTCACTGTAAAAGTGTAATAAGAACTGGATAAATAAAAGGCAGAAACCTTAAAAGAGTACCAATTACCCGCTTACCTCTACATCTAAGTGTAGGCTCAGAGTACGTATGGAGTTGGTAGTTTCTGCTCGTTGTTTAAAACTTTAAATACTTATAATAATTTGACTATAACTGGAACAGAGAGAGTCAAGACACACATGAAGTTCTACATTTCAACATACTTTCTCTTGTATTATAAAGTTTTTGAATCTTCTGTCCGAGTACAATTATTTATCTCAGTATTTAACCAACTTTATGTACAAAATTTGTTTCACAATAAGTTTTATTTCATGCCTCTACATGTTTCGAACTCATGTGCTCATCACCAGTAGGTCAAAATTGCATTATACCTATAGGTGTGATGATACCAGAGACTGTGTAATGCAATTTTTTTCCTCCTGGTGATGAGCACATGTGTTCGAAACATGTAGAGGCATGAAATAAAACTTATTGTGGAACAAATTTTGTGCATCAAGTTGGTTAAATACTGAGATAAATATACTGAGATGTACGGTCAACAAAACGTCAAAAAAGAGTAAAATTATGTTCATATTTTACTTCAGATTTGAGAATATCCATATTTCCTTCCAAACTACAATAAAATCCGTATTTTCTTTCATACTCAAAAAAACTTTTTATATTTTCTCTAAGAAGAGATATTTCAAACACGCTTCTCGCCAGTTCATTTGTATGGCCCCATCACTAATCTTTTTTACAATTATAAAATATTGCCAGGCTGTGTGTAGTAGATATTTTAAAATTAAATTTATTTTTTGTCACTTGGATTAAGACTCAAAACTGTGTGCTGTCCCTGGATGGCAACGCATAAAATACGTCAGCAAAGAAATAAAAAATAATGTTTTAAATTCCATAATTTTAAGGTGTTTCATAACAATGTTAAATAGTCTAACATAATTATATTTTTAATTAAAGCTACATGTTTCGGTCTGGATATCGACCACCATTTAAATAAAAACACATTTCTGTTATACTGAACAATCCTGTTTTGGATATTTTTCCGAAGACACAACTGGACGAATTCTATTAAGTTTATTATGTTTGATTTTGTTATGAAAGTGATAAAGCATACTTATAATTACCCATGATTCTTACCCAAGATTTAAGTCTTCTGAGATGAGACGCTATGTCTTTGGGCGAGTATAACACCCTCTTTCATGTGGGGGCTACTCCTCTGTAACTGCTTAAACCTGAAGCTGAGAGGAATATAATGCTTCGATACTTCCAGAATGATTTACTCCATAACTCAGCGTAACATCCCAAAAGGCTTCAATATTCAACAAATCATTTAGTAACCTCAAATTTCGTAAATGAAAGAATTATTGTCATGACATTGTTACTATAACTGTAGGGAGTCGAAATAATTCATTACAAAATTCAGCTAAGTACATGATCTGATCACATAACAGCTAAATATCTAACGTTACCTTGACCTTAGGTAATGAAAGCCTCTTCGTGATAACTCTCTGACAGAAGTTGTTATTTGAGAAACATTTCAACCGTAAGAGTATCCATACTTTGCAATCGCCAGTCCGACTGTGAAGAAAAAAATATTTGAAATAAAATGAAATGCCAACTTGATGCAACAAGGTAATTTTATTGATGTATCCTTAGCTCGACATGTTTCGGGTACATACGCCCATCATTAGGAGCATTAGATGTTGAGTTGCGGCTTATGGTTTTCTGCACCGAGTTTTTGGATGGGTGGTGGTCTTGAGAGCCGCTGCGTGAGTCGTGTGTACAGTGCCGATGGTGCCGTGCTACACATGTTGATAATATGGAGAATACTGTTTCCCAAGAAGAAGAATGTACTCCGCCAATTCCTGATGTAAAATTTGGCGACCGGTTCACGTCGGTGTTTCTACTTAATATGGGCACGTTTTGGACATGAGACTATCACATGTTGGATAGCGGTCGACGAAGAGCCACAAAGGCGATATGTGTCAGTCATCACTTTGGGATCCTTGATAATATATTTTAGATAGCTGCATTTAGAAATGGCTTATTCCTGTATGGCAAACACAAATCTCTCTGCTGTTGGGAACGTATGACTTCTCCTCAGCCAGGTATGTGTGTGGCTTCTTAGTTAATACCAGGTCGATTTATTCGTCGGGGATATCTTTAGTTTCGTATTCAAATCAATGACAGATAATGCATGCTCAGACAGATCATCAAGTCTCATGTTTAAAACCGTGAGCTTATTATTTTCCACACATACTGCGCTAAGTAAGCCAGATTCTTTTCATGTAATCCGCACGATGAATATTTGCTTGTTTTGAAGTGCAGATATGTCCATAAGATCCCTGTCTCCGTATTTATTATTATTATTATTATCATCATCAGCATCATCATCATCATCTTCTTTATACAGGGTATTTATACTTATATTCCTGAGACAAACTATGTTCCTAGGGAACACAGTGTTGCAGCTATTCTGTTGTTACTATTCATGGTGCTTATATCGTTAGTTTCAGTGTTGAATCTATTGTACTTT
>Ga0123352_10012572_pt1 | contig 13393 bp, 6 predicted proteins | sample TergutLab28metaG_FD_89700 | JGI IMG/M metagenome (GOLD analysis project Ga0123352, IMG submission 89700) | Labiotermes labralis P1 segment gut microbial communities from Petit-Saut dam, French Guiana - Lab288 P1 | ecosystem: Host-associated > Arthropoda: Insects > Digestive system > Gut ... | reverse complement strand
CCGGCCGCACTTTACCCCCGGGAAAGACCCGGTACCCATTTTACAGGAGGCTGGGTGGGCCCCAGGACCGGTCTGGACGGGCGGAAAATCTCGTCCCCACCGGGATTCGATCCCGGACCGTCCAGCCCTTAGTCAGTCGCTATACCGACTGAGTTACCCGGCCCACATCCAGTAACTTGTACTTTTCTGAAACAATAAAGGCATAACCAAATCAAATTGCTTGTGGTGGATAATGAAATGCAGAATGTATAGGAGGAACCTTCAGCAAATAAAATTTTGGCTGGAACACCTGAAGTAGAAGGCCCTCTTTGAAAAATCCAGACATAAATGGGAAGAAAATATGAACATTAAATTAAAGAGTTAGGATGGAACGACGTAGACTGAGATTCCTGTGGGTTGACTGGGGAACCAGTGACGGTCATACACGAAAACGGTGAACTTTTGTGTAACAGAAACAATACGGACCATTTTAGTAACTGAGCGGCCGTTAGCTTCTCAAGAAGGGCTCTGCTCAAAACAGTCAGTCAATATTATTACAGAACACAGTAACATGCATCCTAAAATTGTCATCGAAACTCCGGTGATACTTACCACGAGTTCGGCAAATTTGTCGTTGAGTTCTTCCTCAGCCGGCATCGGCTGCGTGGGGGTAAGGGCCTGTAAAGACAGGGTACCTGTCTGATCCACCACGCAGTACGTGATTTCTGGAGGCTCGTCATTCTGAAACGGCAGCAAGGAATAGTATGATTACTGTTAAGGTTTAGTTACACGACAGCAGTGAGTTCCTCTGTAGCACGGTTACTGGCCAGTTTACTGCATGGCACCGCCAGAGGCACCACTGAGTCCTTAAGACAGCACGGTTACTGGCCAGTTTACTGCACGACGCTGCGCAAGACTAGAGGTGGTTTACGATGCTGAGATTCTAAGTAGTGATTGTGTGTGTAATAAGTTCAAAATAATGTCGATTAAACTTGAATGAAATTGAGATGAACAATAAGATTATCTTGGGTTACAGCCACTTCATGTGGTTTACAGGCGGATAAACGTTCCGAGAACCATTTCTGCTTTCGACATTCAGTTCCCTGGCGATGAGAACACGGTTCGCGAAATGTTAGTTTATTCGCTCGTCAGCCATGATGCGGCTGGTAGCCCGAAAGGGTTTTACTGCATTCATTGGCCATAAAATACTCGGATTAAAAATTTTTAAACTCTTTCTTTTCAAGCAGGTTGTTTTCCGTGTAAGGGTAACGTATGCAGCCACCGTTAATTTCGCTGCGGTAAAGTTACCATACAATAGCCCTTGGGGACAAAATAGGTACATAGCGAAAGTACCCAGTATTTCATCCATGATGACAAGCATTTAGTATAACAAAGAGTACAGCTGTAGAGAATAACATTTATATCGTCGTATGGATAAATACACAGTATCAGCATAATTTGGAGAAAATCATACCAAAACTAGACAGGCAATGTTCGTATAACGTAATATTGAGGCGCTTTGGTGAAACCATAGTTGCCGTGGTGTTGCAATAAATGTTACATATTCTAAGTGTGTGTTTGTAGCCTTAGGTATCCAGCCTGCAATTCGCATGCACCATACAGTTACCCGTGGCCGCTCCGGCTCTGCTATATTTTTCCGCTTTATCTCATAAACGGCGCAATTTTCGGTAAAACGTGCGTTTTGATCTTATCAAAAACTTTATCATTCCAAGTAAAATTCAGTGAGATATTATCATACAAGTGCACAGGTCTTAAAGTAAAGTAGCCGTTATTCTTGCCAGACTTAAATCAAGTTTCTCGACAAGTTTTGAAAAATCCTCAAGCCTAGAATTTCATAAAATCCGTCCAGTCGGAGCGAATTTGTTCCATGTGGATTGACGGAAGGACAGACTTGACGAAGCTAATAGTCGCTTTTCGCAATTCTGCGAACCCGCCTAAAACGCCATCGAATGCGCTGACCAACATGTTATTGTATAGCTATCCATAGACCGGCCTGCACAGACCTCTAGGCCTGCAGGAATTCAAGGCTCTCAGAATTTCTCGACAGTCGGCACGAGAAGGTGGCCAGGTTGTCAGCCTTTGTCCCCAGAAGACAACCGTGGTACTGGTCAACTTCAGGGCCATAGTGCAGCCGGAAGGATTAAGTCAATGAAAAATCCCAATGACCCCGTCGGAATCGAACCCGCAACCTTCTGGTTTGTAGCGCAGTGCCCCAACCAACTGCGCCACCGCGTACCCCCAAAACATTACTGTGGCAGTGATGTTTTTCCAAGAATGTGCTTGCCCGCCGTTCTGATACACTGCTTGTCTTGCAGCAACACCAGTCACTTATTCCAGCTGCACGATATGTCGTGATGCAGGAGGATCAGAAACATAACGTGTATTCGACACACGCTCCATTCCATCGAAACACCCACAAGGTGTAGAAAGCCAGTCATGGCACTTACGATGTGAGTAGGACAGAGGAGAAATTACTCGTGTCATACTTTACATTAGTAGGCTAATAAAAAATAAGTTCTATGTAAAGATGAAAGTAAAGTTAACATGAGAGTAACACTATAAGCATACTTCATAAAATTCCTTCTGGTGGTTATTCTGGTTTCAAACTCCACGCTGTCATGATTTACACTGCTGTCATGCTGAATATGCTCCGTTTGGTTATCACAGCCACGGCTTTTCAGTACTTCCCCTAGTGTCCCTACCTTCCTGCTCCGTTTGGTTACCACAGCCACGGCTTTTCAGTACTTCCCCTAGTGTCCCTACCTCCTGCTCCGTTTGGTTACCGCGGTCATCGTATTTGAGTAGTTCCCTATTGTCACTGCCACCTCACGAGTTTGTGCGTCTGCCGCGCGCTTTTAACACATTCTAGCAAAATGGAGGGTACCAATTTGGGCTGACATCCCGTGGTGCTGGGCATCCCACATTGTGCCGCCAAGCGAAGGGAAATACGAGCTCAATTAGCCGAAGTATTGTCGAAACGTACGACGGTAGCAAGGGTGTGTTTTGCGCCTCGTAGCTTGTGCGTGTGAAAAATGTTTGCCGTCGAACAAAGTGTGTTCATTTTCGATGCCTTTGCAAAGTATGTGGTACGAAATTAATGTCGCTGAAAGTATTGTAAGGAAAAATCTTTCGTCAACGAAGCCGTGTCAAATAACCAAATGCAGCATACTGGAAAAATTCCAAATGACAAGCTCAGCATTGCGAACGAATAAAGAGCGAAGACACCATGTTCTAATCAAAGAGAAACTGAACATTTCTGGCGTTCAAATGGAAGCAATTCCCAGAAAATCGCTGTGCCGATCACGCGTTCAGAAGGGGTGTCAAAATCCTCAGCAAACAAGGCAACAAAACTTTTGCAACTACGCCCACATAAAACCAGAACCGTACAACGACTCTTTCCGCTAGAATGGAAAGCCGGAATGTAGTTGTTATAGGAGACTTCAGGAATCGGCAGCCAATTGATTTTTAGGCGCGTTCGCAAAATTGCGAAAAGCGAGTATTAGCTTCGTCCGTCCGAATGGAACAACTCGGTTCCCACTCGACGGATTTCCATTAAATTTGATATATGAGTACTTTTCGAAAATCTGTCGAAATAATGAAAGTTTCACTAAAATCTGACTTGACCAATATCCACTTCTGATTATATCTCGCTCAGTTCTTCTTAGAATGGGAAATGTTCCAGACAGGGTTGTAGAGAAAATCGAAACACACATTTCACTTTCTACAACGTGTTTTCGAAAATCGTGCCGTTTATGACATAATGTGGAAAAATACTGTTAAGACGGACAAGCCACAGATGCCAATATGGCGCATGCGCATTGCATGCTGGATACCTAAGGTTACAAACACACATTCAGAAGATGTAATTCTTGTTGCTTTTCTGCTGCAACAATCGTTACACGAACGCACCGCAGTGTTACCTTATACGTATACGGCCTTTTTTTTTGTCTCTTTCACGATACCACCTAATCTTTTGGAGACTAACTAGCTATTTTATTCTCTCCTAAACTGCTACGTTGTCTATTTGCCGCAGGCGTCGCCCAACGGTTCAGCCTGCTTTTTTCTGGCTCCTCATCATTCTTGAGGTTTTTTTAGATCACACACAACGACGCATCACAATCGGTAGGACTCCTCTGGACGACTGATCAGTTCGTCGCAGAGACCTCTACCTGACAACACACAACACTTCACAACAAACCAAACATCCATGCCCCCGGTGGGATTCGAACCCACAATCTCAGCAGGCGAGCGGCCGTAGACCTACGACTTAGACCGCGCGGGCACTGGGACCGGCCGTGTACGGCCTGTCGTGTTTATCTGGAAACCGTTTTCTTCTCGAACGAGGTACGGTTTACATTAAATGGAACTGAAAACAACGAATTATAGATAATCGTAATCGTAAGTCCAGGCGCTCTTCCTTTGTGTGACCCTAAATTTGAATTCTGGTGTGCAGTAAGTGCGAGCAAAACAATTCGGACCGTGCCTTTCGTAAAAACAACAAATGAATGGCGGATTGTGACGTCTTACATCTCAAGATATGAATTAGTGCGGTTATGATTTGTGGAGGATCCAGAAAGACGGGGGTTTATGTAATCAATACACATACTTCCAGGAACTGAAGGACTATATTCGAAGAGAAATTATTTGCATTTCAAGACAAGTGTACCGTCGGCGCGTGTGGAAGACTATCTTGACGACGTGCGAGGCGTGTTTAGGAGTGGGACGTCGGCACCTCGATATCTTGACACGAAATAAGGAAAGTTGACAGGCTGGGAAAAAAGGAACTCCACATTCCCGAAGGATGCAGGTTTCGTATGTGACAAAGCTCCCGTGACACCGCCCGTGCTGAGGCACGTGATTAGTGGGATTTCTGTACCATGTACAGTACACATTTTGAGAAAATATCTCCAGTGATACTAAAGTTGAAACACTACCGTCCAGATGGACATAATCATCAATGTGCGCGTTTCTCGCTTCATATTTGTGGAAAGAAAGCATAATAACACGAGGTACACAAAAGTAGGGTGCACCCACGCAGCATCATGACCTTCCTTACCTGAATTATCAGGTCAGCTACCTTTCCCTTGTCGCTTGAGGAGATTTCGTGACTCAAAAAAGTGAGTAACAGAACCTCGAAAAAGAGCAAGCAATGGGTACGAAACTGAGGCCTATATCACTCATTTCATTCACATGCTTCAGATATACATGATCAGTCCCTAAAAACAACACAAATTCATCAGAAGTCCCGAGCAGAGCTCGAAGCCGACTCTCTGTTGCAAAGATATTGCCGCCTCCCAATTTGTCATGAAATCGACATCTTTAGAATCTCATGTCGACAGGTTACTGCTTCCTTCTGGAAAACTAGTCATAAAATGAAGGGTGGCTCAGATCAATGCACGGTAGTTCTCAGAACAGTAGATGCGTCCATGCATGAGATAGGACAGTACTGTGTTACGAAATAGCATAACACGTAGCAGTGAACAAGCAGCAGGCCCTATTTATACAGACATATTAAAGCGTAAGTCATGGAGGAAATGTCAAAGAAAAGCTTCATGGAAAGTATCCTGAAGGAGATGTGACATACAAAGCAACATATTACACAATAGTGAAGAGGCTTAGTGCAAAGCCACAGGCAAACAAAACGAAAACCAGGAAAAGACACGGAATACCGAACGCAGGACGTGATGATAATGCTGCTGCTGCCATGGAAGCAGCCAAGAAAAATTGGTTACCTTCTCTGTCTCCACCGTGCACGTCGCAAAAACACTTCAAGTTACGACCCTCTAAAGCAGCCGCACACGTCCATAGTTTTCTGCCTCCGGACTGCGAAGCAAGAATTCGATACTACAGATCGTTTATGAAATCCTTGCTTGTTGCATTCGCGAGCCAGAACTTGCGTTTTATATTGATTTTGGCGCGTACGTAATCATCCAGATCAAAAGGTCCACAGAACGTGCAAGCGCTCTTTACGAAGTGATTATATTACACCATTCGACGTTCTTATCAATGATTTCGACACGCAATTAGTACTGGGAGAATAACAGGTCCAGTTTTTTGGGGGGGACGAAACAAATTCCGAAAATTATGTAGGATTTACGTGGCCCCTTTTGTGATTAACTGGTTTAAGACAGAAAACCAGCTACAGCCCTTAAAGCTAATGATTCCATCAATTCCTTAATTGAAATTACCTTGATGAGTGCCTTCCAGTTGTGTTATAGTCATCAGACACAAACACAGGTTCTGCTAAATACAACTCTTCTTCTAGCCCAACCTGTTAAGAAACATGGTTCGATCGCATACAGGATCATCATCAGGCACCGTGTAAAAACAATACGTAAAAAGTAAAAAGTGCCTATTCAGTTATACACTAAGATTATAAGTTCTCACAATTTACAGTTTTTGTATACACTAAGATTTACTTCAAAATACTTTAAACACTGAACGAATTATCTGAAAATTTTATAGAACATAAAAAGTGGACTGATAACATCAGATAAAGTAAATTCACCCCTACAAGATTCCACACACACCCTGTACAAGTTAATTACTGAATAAAATATCAGAATGCAACAGCGACTAAAACACACTACAGCTGAAATAAGGTACTTTCAACAGAAACAAGACAGGCACTGTACTACAAAGTGACACAGCGTTCTGTAATTGTTGCCGGGGGAAAAACAGTAAGTATTACATATTTCGAATTTGTGTTTGTAGCCTTAGATACCCAGTATGCAAAGCGCACGCACCGTGTTATACTGTCATCCGTGACCTCTCCGGTTCTACAACTTTTTTCCTACATTATCAGATAGACGGCACGATTTCCGTTAAAAAGTTACTGAGCATAAAATGTTGATCTTCTGTACAACTTTTGCCTGAAATATTTTTCATTCTAAGAAGGATTCAGCGAGATATAGGTCTTCATGTAAATACCGATTGGTCTTGTCAGATTCCCATGAAACTTAAATTTTCGCAACATATTTTCGAAAAACACATAAATATCAAATGTCATGAAAATCCATCCATTGCGAGTCGAGGTGTTCCATTCGGACGGACGGAAAGACAGACATGACGAAGCTACTAGTCTTTTTTTTACAATTTTGAGAAAGCGCCCAAAAAATACACACACACACACACACACACACACAATAGCTACTGTAATAATATTTTGAAATACACCTCAACATACATAAAACCTGCAAATTTTGAGATCTCATAATCCTAATGTATGACAGAATATGCACTTTCGCATGCTCTTTTATATGAAGCCTGATGATGATTCATGTGTAGGCTCGAAACATGTAGCTTAACAATTTGAAATAAAATATGGGGTGTGTTTAGACAGAACCTGTGCTTGTACTGAATGGCTTGAACTGAAGTTCTTGGTAAAGAGCACTAAGTGAAAGATGGCGGCCTGCCCACTGGTCTGAATAAAGTCCTTGTGACTTTTATTTAGAGGGGATACCAAAAGATGAAGTGTATGTGGGTAGGAAACATTCTCATTCACTGGGGGAAGTGAAAGTAAATATTCGAAAGGAAATTTCTGTTATTCCAAAATAACCCCATTTGTCTAGAAACATTCGGTCATGATGTGAGGCCTGCAAAGAAGCAGATGAACAGTTAAAAGCCTCTATTCTGAACTAAGGTCGTAATGTTGGCAGAGAACGTGTCTTATCGTCTTGGGTAACGCGGACAAATTGCTGTAAAAACCGGACGGGACCTAAACTCATGTTAAGCTACAGAATCTGTAATTGTTAAAAAAATACATTAGTATTATCACCATTACAATACTTTTATTTTGTGAGTAATTCACAAAATATAAATATTGTAACAGTGATAATAGTATGGATTCTGCGTAAGTTAAATTTTACGGACATGAACTCAAAGGTTTCGCATACTCGCCATGTCTTACAAACAATATTTCACACACAATGTACAGGAACGTTTACGATCCACCTCTGTACGGACTTCCATATGCCTAACTCCAATGCTGAACGCCATCAAACACAAATGTAAAGAATTTTTCGCACCTGGTTGTTACCAAAGCGCGCACGCACGCGCTCTTCACAAAAAAAAAGGCATGATTTTCCAGCGTCTGTTACTACGCATCATTTTATCTAGTGTCATTCTGGTTTCACAAATTCCTGCGCCCATTACACTGCTCTCAGGGAAATTGGGTTCGTCTCCGGTGGCACGTTTTTATCAAGTTTGGTGGACATGGCTCAACTGGGCCACAAGGACGACATGTTGATTTCAGAAGCAAAAAGCTACTTCTTCCCCTTTTGTGACGGATAACAGACTAAATAGAGGCAATTTACTCAAACATCTTCATTCGCACAAGTACGGATTCTTATCACGTCAAAATTGCCTGAAAATTTCACACTTCGCCGTCCCTGTAATTGTGAAGGTTACACATACGGGTTATTAAGCATTTTAGGTCCACCTTTCTGAAAAACGCCATACACCTAATGCAATGGGTCAATTCGTTAACGCCCATTATGGATTGCGTGCAGTCCCCAAGTCACTTTTACAAAAATACTATCTACTACTTTCCAAAAATATATAACCACACAATATTTCAGGGCCCTGTTAAGTAGAGACAATGTCGCCTCCATCTCACATGTCCCAAAGTTCGCTATGCCGGGAGACATCAATTACCAAATAACTCCAAGATAAGAAATATAAGCATCTAAATCGAAACTGTAACCTTTCAGTACTAAAAAGTATATAAGACAAATCACATAAAACCTGTCAGCCTAATGTAAACCGCTAGGAAACAAGTTTAAAGACATCTGCCGAAACGTCGGTTGTAATAAATACACTGGCAACGGTCTGCCTGCACCTAATTGCATAGTGCTGTAGTAGGTATATAAAGTAAAGCTGTTGAAATGCGCTGTTTATTTCACAGAGTTCCTCCATTTACGCTTAAGAGTAAGCCACTTGCTCCGAAACTACAAGCCGTACGCGTCACACGCGCCAATTGCAGAACGATATCTTATTCGCCTGCTGCACAGCTATTTGCAAACGCCACGCAGCAAGACGTGCCAGCTTCTGGATGGCATTCATAATGAACGACAATAGCGCCTGTCACGTGAAAATGCAACTCTTCCGGGTTGCAACATAACAGCCTCCCGCATACACGAGTGAGAGAAATTCTACTCCTTAATCACAAGTTACGAGTAAACCATTCCATATGGCGTGTTGAAAGTCCTAGTACGAATATTCGACGTATCTTTTTAAATCTTGTATGCAGCTTTATTGTACACATGCATACAGTTTTGGTGGTGAAATCTGAGAGGAAAAGAGCCACTTGGAAGACCTAGGCGTAAATGGCAGGATAAGATAAACATTTAATTTCATGAAATAGGACAGAGAGCCTTGTACTAGACTGATCTGGCCCAGAATAGGAACAGGTGACGTGCTCTTGTGAACGCGGTAATGAACTTTCCGTTTTGTCTATCTAAACCAAGTTAATAGGTTTTTATTTTGCCTCCAATATATTAAACCAGAACATCCATCACCTAAGTTTATGATGTCAAACAAAGTTCCAGCAGTCGGTCTATAGGAACTGATACACGTGAAGCAAAAAACGTAAAGGTCACCATATAACCTGCCATGAAGGTACAGAAGCGGAATATAGGTACAGCTCAAATCTTGTCTTTAACCTCGGCGCTATATGGGGGTGGGTAGCTAACGGCTGCTCTACCCCCGGTAATTATCACTGTGTATAGGCGACTGGGTAGGAAGGGTGTGGAAAAATCTCGCCCTCCACCGGGTTTAGATCCGACCAGCCCGTGGCGAGTAGCTATGTGGAGCACAAAAATGAAATGAAACGAAAATTACTTTGTTATTTCGTTTGCTTTCAAATCAACCATCCCTGACAACGTTTGGCCACAAGTTAACATACTTTTGTTTCCGGATTTCGATCAGCTGGGGCCATCCACTATCGATCAACTTCAAAGTCCTCACGTCCATCTCTATATTTTTTAAACCATTTTCACGCATGCATACGAGATACAGATTCATTACCACAAACCGTTTTAAACATTTAGTGTGTTTCAATAGCTGTTTTCCCGAGTTAAACAGAACTTCGTGTTTGTTCACTTCCCCATGACAAAAAAAAAGAACACAAATTACGCGCGGGGGTGCTATGGATAAACTCAGTTAAAAATTAATTTCACTAATCCACGGCATTAACTCGAGGTGCCAGAAGAAGTCTACACCCTGTCTGTGGGCCAAATCATAATTGCACGACAGCATCAATCCATGAAATTTATCGTCTGACCTTGCACACATTCATTCAAGCTCTCACGCGAGCGTCGCTGTAAATCAATTTTCGTTAATGGCTTCTGCAAGATACTGCAACACAACGAAACGCCGATGAGGGGAGAGATACGAAATATCAGGTAGGGAGAAAAATATAAACGTTCTTTAATACTTTTTCTTCTCGGTTCTCACACCGAGTCGACCGGTAGTTAACGACGCGCAGAAGGATCGTAATTCCATCAACTTCATCGTCATTAGCAGCGTGGATAATTATTTACCAGTCGATACGGCGTAACATCCTCCAGGTGGCCTGAATCTTCAGCAACACCGCTGTGAGAACTTCAAAATTCAGATCTCCGTTCTTTCGGGATGTGACGTTGCGTCATTGGATGATTGGTTCCCGACGTTTCGAAACTACCTCGTGTTCTCATCTTCAAGGTAATGGGCACTTCGACGTCTGAAGACGAGATCAATAGCGCTTCTCCAAGGGTCGGGAGCTAACCGCAACCTCACATACCGGAGGAACAGAGATCTCACCTACACAAGTGCGAAAGCCTAGAACTGGCAACCGCAAATCTATAAGCACGTACTTAGCGTCGGGAAACTAAACACTTGTGGACTTCAGACAACGCAATCATTACAGATCAAAGGGATGTAAAAGCTGGATACTGCAGGTTCCTCTGAAACGTCTGTAACTCTGGTGACTACAGGGCGACCAGAAGTGTGACACTGACCTGGAGGCAGCCACACCAGCCCTTGCGGCCCCGGATGGCAGGCATTGTCGGAAAGCTGGGGCAATGGAGGCGGGACACGGAGGCGGTCAGCTGTTGAGACAACGCCTCCAGGCCGCCTCTGAGGTTCAGGCGTACCGGGCAGGACGGCAGCGTCTGCAACAAGCAACATAAACAGTTCATCTGCAGGAATGAGTGAAATTGCACGACGAAGTTCATAGAGTTCACATCATTCTTTAGTGAATACACAGAAGATAGGTGTGAGAGAAACTCGCAGAGAGCAAGGATCAAATGAGTTACACAACAACACAACACTTATACAAAAATTCTTATCGAACAACCTCCATCCGTCCATCCATCCATTATCTATTATATATTTATTTATTTATACCTTCACCTACTCTCCCGTTTGTCTCGGTCCATCCATCATTCCACTCATCCATCTACACATCCATCCATCAATTTTTACATAGTATGATCTATTTTAAGATACTGTCGTTTGTCAATACCTCAGACTATACAGCAGTAAGTAATAAGATGACTGGTGAATAACGAATTGGAAAAGATCTAGAAGGGAGGGACAATGGCCTAATTTTGTACCAAGAAGTTGGCATTCTCCTGCAGGAACTGAAGCTCACGACATATTTTAGTCAGGATGACCGGTCTACGGACGGAGAATTGAATCCAAGACCTACAGCATGCGAAGGAATGCTAACACTTCTCCATGCCCTAAACTAGCAGGATAATATTAAGTTGATTTTAGACGTATAAGGTACAAAGTTTTGGAATTGGAAAAAAAAAATGATTGGGAACTTGAATGACAGGTTGACACTATTACCGACAAGTTGCAGAGTAAAAAATCGCATGTAGGTTCTTTTTTCAGATAGAAGATGAAACAGCATGTTCTGGGATCAGTAAAGTTATTAATTTTATCGAATGAAGAAAGAGCGTCTCAGCAGTGAAAATTGTCTGCTGTTGAACCCGCTTATAAAAAGGATTTTTTTTAAAACTCGTAAAGCCTCTTTCCTGCCGACATCTGAGATATCATTGTGGGCAAGATACATACGGCACTGCGCGGTGCAGCAGACGGTTTGCCTACGCTCGCAGCAATAGACAGGGTACGTCTTGAGGTTCCAGCCAGTATATTCTTACAAATATTTTGAAACTTTCTATCAACCTACAAAGCGTCATATACAAGAAGACGGCAGTCTTAAGAGAAAAAATGTCATTTATAAACATCTTTAAATAATGCTATACGCAAGCTGTACACAATGGCGCTCCATACTGCAGCTGCGAACGCGTAAATGTTCTGTTACATAAAAATCGAAAGGAATTTATAAAGCGCAGAGTAGAGCAAATACAATAATTTGAGATACGCACAACAGTCATTACAATCCAGTGAGTAACAGACTGACATATAGATATAAGGAAAATTTTAAGATAGCTCTTAGAGCAATAGGACGAGGCCTTGCCAGCTGAATTATTCTGACCCAGGACACGATCCTATGTCGGGCTCATGCGAACATGACAATGAGCCTTACGTTTCACAAATTATGCTGATGTTGGTAGCCTCCAATACGAAACGTGTAAAACTTCATTGTGGAATGTCCATTACCCATCGCACAACCGCTATAATATCGCCAAATATTAGCACCCTTCAAAAGTTACTGCCCACGCCAGGAGAAATCTATTCATGCGACATGTCCAGTGGCCGCTGGACCGCCGGATGGAGTGCAGAGTGACATTCAGTGCCCTGTGAGCCAGGACCGCATGTCCTGATTCCACGGACCACAGGCACTGCGTCCTGGCATCGCCTGTAACCTCTCACCTCCACCTAGGGCCGAATGTTGAGAAATAATGGAGCTGCTCATCCACCAACGTACGTCTTCATGACCTGAAGAACTCTACCCTTAACATTAACTTTTATCGCAAGTGATAACTAATAAAATCCATAGAACAAAGTCCTTCTTGAGAAGGCTACAGTAATTCAGTTAGTCAAGAATTCTGCGCCGTCTATGGAGCCGGACGGTTTATCACTGTCCTTACAACAGCCCGCCACTGGCTGTTATTTAGAACTAAACGAATCCAATCCACACCTTCCAATGCAGTCTTTTAGGCGCGTTCGCAAAACTGCGAAAAAATCAGCTATGAGCTTCGTCATATTTGTCCGTCTGTATGCGTGGAATAACTCGATTCCCAAGGGACGATTTTCGTGAAACTGTATATGTGAGTATTTCACGAAGATCTGTCGAGAAAAATCGAGTTTCATCGAAATCTGACGAGAATTTCGGGCACTTTATATGAACACCAATATATATATATATATATATATATATATATATATATATATATATATATATTTATATCTCTCTCTTTTTTTATAAAAAAAAAAAATATAT
>Ga0123352_10012569_pt1 | contig 13393 bp, 7 predicted proteins | sample TergutLab28metaG_FD_89700 | JGI IMG/M metagenome (GOLD analysis project Ga0123352, IMG submission 89700) | Labiotermes labralis P1 segment gut microbial communities from Petit-Saut dam, French Guiana - Lab288 P1 | ecosystem: Host-associated > Arthropoda: Insects > Digestive system > Gut ... | reverse complement strand
TACCTCGTCAGCGTAAAATAAAAGGGGTAGGTGGGGGGGGGGGGGAGGGGGGAGATGCCTGAGCGCATCGAAAATGTAATTAAGTAATTTACGGCATGCGCTATGTACTTTTAAGAACTGATATTCTTACACCTATTTGGAGACTGGAAACGCAAAACGACAACCCTTTAGAGACTACGTGAAAGTACTTGTCAATTCAATGCTACCTTAATTCCGAAAGAATATTAATTGTGTAAGGTTCCCAGGATCCGTCCGTTTATCCTTCTGGTAAGACCAGTGTGTAGATGGAGATAAATACGGAGATTGGTGCAATGATACTGACAGGCGAAAACCGAGGTGCTTTGAGAAAACCCGTACCAGTGCAACGACAAACAAAGTTACGCCTACATTTAAATAATTTCGATCCGCGCAGTAAACACATCCCGTCTCGGTTACAAAACCACCCAGATAAAATTGTATAGGGAAATAATCGATTACTTTTTCCCATAATCATACAAAACGCATATAATACTTCTTTCTTCACGGCGCGAAAGCCCCTAGGAGACCAGGGCCTCCTCACTGACACGGCCTCACGATCACACTCAGACACACCACACTAGGTAGGACTCGTATGGACGAGTGATCGGCCGGACGCATAGACCTCTACTTGACAACGCACAACACTCACAAGAGACGTATCTATGCCCCGGCGGGATTCGAACCCGCAATCCCAGCATGCGAACGGCTGCAGACCCATGCCTTAGACCGCGCTGTCACTGAGGTCGGCCATATAATACTATAACCGGTATATGGAGTTTAATTCCTTTATTAGGCGTCAAAATTATACATTTCATAGATAGGACAGATCTGTTTAAAATTAGTAATTTAGTTTAGTGCAGAAAGGAAATTGTAACGAGTCTGTATAGCAGCTTAGAGGGACAGAGACAGACAGTTTATGTCGGGTATAGTGAGCTAGCAAGCTCGCCGTTTGTCAGTGTCAAAATTAATGGATTAGGGAACTTTCTGGGACAATTGGCAATGTAAACTTCGACAACTTTTGGACATCTTAAATCTTGCTGGGGATGATAACATATTAGACACGCTTGCACATTAAGACAGAAAATCCACTAGGACGCGTGAAGGAGTTCATATGGGTTACGACACTGGAAACAACGATACATAAATTTGCGCCAATTGAGGAAAAGTAGTTAAAATTTTGACTTTTGGACCTATTAGGAAGTAGTGAAATTTAACATTTATCCAACTGGGAACAGTAAAAATATTTAAGGGGGATGAATTCGAAACTGTACGAGTTTTAAAAACCCCCAAAAAAGCGAGTAGTCACTTTTCTACACAGGATGTGATATGCTGTGTACGACATACCGAGGCTAGCAGTGTATGCATTTTCAATGGCTCATCCATACATGCAAACATCTGTAAACTCTAATAATCGTGAAATAATACAAAGAATACTAATAGTGTCCAATATTTATAAAATTGCCGTTCCGCTACTTAGAACACTTAGATTCCCTGAGATTATGACAAGCGAAACGACTGATGAGCTGGGGTGGGTTACTGAGCGGATAGAATAAAGAAATCACGAATGTTAAACCCGTTGTAAAAAAAAAAAAGTAACCACTACACTTGAATACATTCGTACTGTATGTTATCTCATACAACATTTTGTTAATAAATGATGCCGGTCGCTTCAGCCATATTCATGGTGAAAGCATGAACAGTCTGGACAATAATGTTATCTGCAGTGTCAGTCAGCTTCCAACAAAACACTTCTGTATAACGCATACGCCTAACTTCGAGAGTCGTCATCCATGTGTATGACGTAACGTGACCAGTATTAATTGAATTCGAAAAAAAATGATACAATACTGCAGCAGTTCGCGCCGAAATGAAACCGACATGTGCTTTATCTGGCGCTGCGCACGAGAGGAGACGGATATTACAATTCTAGACACGCTACACACAGACAACTGCTGTAGATTCAACGTTGATCTATTTCTCTAGCAACGCGAAAGAAAAGTCGCTGGATAAATTACAAAAGATAATGGCGCGTATTTGTGCAGTGGGGCTGAACCACGGTAGAACACTGGCTAAACTCCTCGATCAAAAGACTTAGCTGCCCGCGGTCACACGGGGAATAATTCTGATACACAGAAAACGGTGGCCGCGCGGTATAATATTTTCGATGGCTCAAAAAAAAGGTGGGGGGGGGTACACAATTTCGAATTCCGCTCGAGGCATATGTATAATCACATTTTTTTCTCGCTCAGAATCATACTGAACACAGATAGCCCAAATAAGCCCAGAGTTTTTGAAATAGAGTTTGTATTACTATGTATCGCCTGAGTTGGTGCGGTTTTGTGTATGTTGGCATCTGTAACTTTCTTACTCGAGTGACTTAAGACTGCACGTGTTGGTAACCCAGATATAACGTGTTATGACCCGTACACACGTGTGAACAAATGAATTCACAAGGGAAGGAATATATTTGGATTGCACGTGTAATACAGATTTTCCGTATACAATGTCTATTACAGACCACATGGCTACCCATAACAGTCCAGCTGCCACAGCCAAACGGAAACATAAACACGCGCTCTGAGGGTCGACAGTTTCACCCTCGAACAAAAGAATTGCCTTTGCAGAATCTGCGTGCGTGCGTGTGTACACACAGAATATTAGGACTCCTAAAAGGGAATGCGTTTACAGCATACGCTGACGTCATCATAAGCCTTCATTTTCTGAATGTAAATGGAATAGCGGCAAGCAGTATACCACAAGATGCCGGCCTTACCCAAAAGAACTGTACGTTAACCAAAGTGAAGTTCCATACTTCAGGTATTGTGTGTTATAATTCATTCGTAAGACGAAGTATTTTGTATTCACACTACGAAGAAAAACAGCTTAAAATATTTAACCTTGGAGTTTCGAAGTATTGCCATACTAGCGTTAAAACTGAGTTGACATATTTCGATAACGTTATCGTCAGTCTGACACCTTATGCCTTGAAGGGGGATTAGTTACATATTGTATACACAGTGTACCGGTGTGCCTTAATTCTGAGACAGCAGGACAAAATAAGTTATTCATCATTCTTATAATAAAACCAACTAGATGAACTAATTTCTCAAATTTATTTTTGGAATAAAACTCTACATGTTTCGGACAGTTCCTCTGTCCACCATCAGGAGTTTTTCACTGTACACACGACTATGGTATATGTCATACAGGTTTGCTGACAGCTTGCGAGCAGGATCAGGACGGAGTTCCGTCCTGATCCTGCTAGTCCGTCTAGTGACTACAGTACGGGCTGGATGATCCAGGATTCGAATTCCGAGACAGCCAACAGATTTTTCTCTTCTGTAAAACGTCAAGACCGGCTCTGGGACCCACCCACCCTTCTTAACAATAGGTACAGAGGGCTCTTTCAACAGAAGTAAAGGGGCCAGGGCACGAGGCTAACCATGCACCTCTCCATCTAGTGCCAAGGTAAGAAACGAATGGAGCTGTACATCGAGTCTCTCCACGTGCCTTCAAATCGTGTACGGAGGCAAATTTGCTTCCTTTTCTTTTAGCACGTCAGTGGTCGCTACTGCCTTTGTTAACGATATAAGTTTCTATAATTACACTGCAGATGTTGCTCAAGTGATGGTCTTGTAGCTCATCACACCGTCCACTTGAACCAATCTGTCACTCTGAATGCAGAGGCAGCATGATACTTCGAAACGTCAAAACAAACATTATACTACATTATGCCATAACCCAGAAGAATATCATTTGGCAAATAAGGGTATTTGGAATGAAAGAGGGTTTGTAATCAATAAAATCCCAAGCATTCGCGCTCTTCTGGGATATTACGTGGCGTAGGTTGGTAGTTACCGACGTTTTAGGACAACCTTTCTTGCCATCTGCAAGGGAAAACAATCGGTCCCATCCAAGTAGGGACCATTATGTTTCCCCGAAACGTCGGTAACCAAAAACCAACCTAGGCCGCCTAACATCTCAGAGAGGCGTAGATCCTAAATACACCGCGGTGGAATCCTCCAATCTCGTACAGTAAAATCCTAACATAGAAAATACACGTGTATTTCAGTACGAGCGCCATTTTCAACAGGCATGACGGAGATGAGAAGACAATATTACAATGGAGCCTAGGTACATATGTTGTAAGAACATGAACTGAAATGGCTAAGAATAACATCTAACGACTGGCTTTCTCGAGTATCTGAATAACTGCTAGTTTCTCTAGAATGACTCTGCTTCGAGAGTTAGAAATGTGGGTTACAATACGATATAGCTGCATAACCAACGACGTAGTTACTTGTCTCGCCGAAGTTCCAATTCTTATCCTTGCAGAACAAGGCTTAACACCCCCCGCCCCACTTTATTCTAGTCGCAAATCTAAACATTTCGCATCAGTCTGTCACACTTCGAATTGGCACAATTTTGGGAGGTGGTTCCGTTCGTCGCCAAAACAAATAACACTTGCACGATAAGGACTATCACTTTTGTTGGGAAATATAAATCGAGAGAATGCGAATTTAAGTCTGCATTAACAACTGAATGTGACAGCGAGACCTGCTCCTAACTTGTTTTCATGTACAAGTACTGAAAATAGAATTACAGATATTGTGAAGTTGCGTTGCTAAGTTACGCCTGCACAAAAGCTATTAAGGAACTCCAACATCATTACGTGAACAATGCAAACATGATGCCTGCTTCACGGAGCAGACAGAGCTGGTAGAGCCTGATATGGATCCTGGGAAGCTGCAGCCCGTCCAGAGCACATACTGCCTGAGATTCGAAGGACAATGTCAAGTAGGAAGGCGGGAGAGAAATCCGTGGTCTCTTGAATTCTCCTCTGACAAACCAACAGTTTATTGCAGATATTATTTCGGTCAACGTTGATTGCGATAAATAGTTTGTTCCCATAATCGAATTAAAAGCAATTAAATAATAAACTTAAATGAATGCCGATTACCATAACTAGTGTAAAATTAACAGTTTGTTCGAATAACATAAAACAAAAGAGTGAAATCATAATCTAGTACATAAAGCTGACTTGGTGCACAGTTTTCTTGGCATGTTTATTTCTTTTCTCTACATGTTTTGGGCGACTACGTGCCCATCATCAGGAGAAAAAGCTGTATCTATGCGGCACTTGGTATTTGTCAGTCTGTCACCCACATGTTTATTTCTTTTCTCTACATGTTTCGGGCGAATATGTGCCCATCGTCAGGAGAAATAACTGTATCTATGCAACACTTGATATTTGTCATCCACAGGATGACTGTCTGGTATGCTATGTACTGACAAATACCAAGTGTCGCATAGACACAGTTATTTCTCCTGATGATAGGCACATAGTCGCCCGAAACATGTAGAGAAAAGAAATAAACATGCGAAGAAAACTATGCACCAAGTTGACTTTATTTACAATATTATACAAGGATGCGTAAGCAAAACATAAAATGTTGAAATCATAAATAAAGAAATGTTGATTAGAGAGGTATAACTGCAATGACGCTGTGGGAATGAAATGGAATATTTTGCATCTAAAAATATAAAAGGATAATCCGTGACCGATTCGCTTAAAAGAGGCTTATATCACAAGAACTACCACTGTATTCACCTGGAGGCAGTTAATATTCCTCGGTAACCTACTCGAGATTGAACCGCGAACCTCACAGATTCAAGTCAGGCGCGTTTCCCGTTACACCAGTTTACCCTCGAACCAGCGCAATCCAACACGCGACCAACACTTTTCCCTTCTTTTCGCAATGGATGATCGACAGGCCTCTTACACTAGAGATGCTTGAAGAGATACAACTTTACTGGAATGTGTCAACAGCCCATATAAACCAGGGGTCGCCAAACTCGCGCCCATCTGCCCTTTGCTACGTGCCCACGGTGCTATACGAAGGCATGTTTACCTACATTTTCTAATAAAAAATAAATACATTTTCCCGCTTTCTTCAGAGCTCACTGGCAGGTCCTTGTGAACACCGTAATAGTCCATCGGAGAATCTAACTCAATGAGAATAAAATCTACAAGGATATCTTCCTCCAAGAAATTAGCCACATTTGAATGTTCACATAAAAACGCAGCCAAATTCACAAGAGTACAGCAAATCCCGAAGCATATAGACTTAGGTCTGTTGCTATCATCAAACTTTTCCTTACTACTGAAAGACACTAATATCTCCCAGTGCAAATGTCTACACAAGTCAAGTAAGCAGACGAGATATTGTTTGTAAGCCTGTTCTGCAGCCAGAAGACTGTTTATTTCATTAATTGGTACAGTTGGCGTCTGTGTGTCCTTACGGACGCTTTTATTGCCAAGAAGATGCATAATAGCTAAAGAAACATGTTCCAAGCTCGGCCACAACAAAGTGCTGCAGGCCACATGTTGCGAGAGGGAGGCAGCGACCACACTGCTCGGTATTTCTTGTGTTAGAACTGACTACGAAGCCATCCATTCGCAGAAGGCATGAGGATTACGATAACCTCAAGAAACAAATTCGTTAGTTCAGTCAGCTATTGGTTAAAGGAGCAACATACCATTACAGCCTGAAGAAGGCATTCTCGATTAGACGCAAGGACGAGGCAGGCAATCAGCTTTATCATTCCGAAACCGACATACACTGGGATTTTTAAGTGTGCCCACAGATAAAAATCTAAAGGAGTGAGGTAAGGTAAACCTAAGGGCCGCATCTCGAAAACTGTTTGCGGAAATACACCGATATGAACGTTTTTCCTTTTGTTGGTGTGGGGGAACCCAACCCTGAAGTTTGTCAAAGCATTCTAGATACATCCTGAACAGCGTGTGGACATAACTTCAGAATAGTTAGTGCGTTGTACTTCACTGGTACTGCCAGCTTGCCCGTTAGCATGCCAAGACTTTCATAACATAAACAAATTGTGCAACATTTGATACATCAGTAAGTAAATGCCCTTTACTGCTTCCTTTGGTCTGAGTATACATGGAAGAGGACAGACGGAAATATTCATACATTTCAAATCACTGTTGAGGTCCCTGTCTAACTTGGTCTACATTCGTCCAAATAATAATTCCCTATTGGAATAACGATCGTGAACGCATAAGGCATACACAAACAAATTAAGTATTTGCCTTCGACGTACAAAATAGGTCAAAAAGACATCGTGCAGTAATTGATGAGCTTCATGCTCACCCCATTTGGGGGTAGATAGGGACACCCTTTCTCTTCGACGCTTATAAACAGACATACTGCAGCAGTCTCCCATCATCGACGTCCGTACGTGACCTCTTGACACTGTGATAAAAGCTCTGAGCACAATGCGTTCCGGTATAATATCCAGCAGCATTTGTCTTTCTCCCGTCCTTTTTATCTCTCTCTACGTACGCACCTACTTCTCTATCCATCCTTCCATCCGACCAACTGCCAACGTTATGTCTATGGGTATACACCCACTTTCTCCTTATATTCACTTTAATCTTCTCTTCTATATAGCGCCCTTGCTTTCTGTGGTAGTCTTCCTTCTCTACCTCCGTTCTCTCTTCATTCTTACCTTCCTGTCTTTTACCAGTTCCTCTTTCCACCGTAGATTATGCAAATGTCTGTTACAAACTCTAGTCGAAAAGTAAAGAAACGCGTTGTGACCTATCTGAAGTACTATGCCAACTGTGCTAACAAGGGAAACACTGTCTTATCCAGGGAAGCGACGAACCCTTATGTTTGAAACTTGGCGCTTTATACTGTTCATTTCGTGCATTATCGGTACCTCGTTTAAAACCAAAAAATACACAGAATCGTTCCTTAGATATTTATATTACATTATCGCAATGAATATTCTTACACGTATCCGTCCGCAAAAGTGCATCATCACGGAATCAATCCAAAGTAGTACAGCATAAAACCAAATTCGTCACTTTTGTACACAGCTGACGTGGTGTAAAAGAGTCAGATTGTTAGAAGGTCACATTTTTTTTTGTAAAGTTGTTGTATAAATGTGATTGATCTTAATACACAGTATCTTGGAAGCAGCCAAAGCACTGTGCTGAAATCAAATGCTTTTTTTATCCAACTAACGCACTCAGTTATATAAAATCGTTGCATTTTTTAAAATAAACTTATAACAGCCACTCCAACATGTTTCGGTTCACGTAGGAACCATCATCACGGAGCCACAACCAGTGCTTAGCTAAATTACAAATCTTGTTCAACTGTGCGTGTCGGTACTGACGTTGTCAGTGTTATGGCGGCATATTCTGACCTGCCGTGCGCGCGTGTGGTTCACTGTGCAAAGAAGTACTGTCACTCCACAGGAAAATGTCTACATTCTAACCATCTGACTCTTTTACACTACATCAGCTGTGTACAATAGTGACTAATTTGGTTTCATGCTGTGTTACTTTGTTAGATTACCTGATGATGGACCCTTGCGGACCGCAGCATGTAGGAATGTTAAGTGTGATATTGTAATATGAACATCCGAGGGACAAATTTGAGCATTTTGTTGGTTTAGTGTCGTGAATTTGCTCGACACTCTGTAAGCTGGTAGTTACGTGCCTGGAACACGTTCTGAACTTACTGGTTGCTAGCGCTTTTCGACCGAAACCACTGGCCTCTGACATGCAAGGTTCTATACGCAGAAAAGCAGAATGAGGACAAATCCCTGGACTAGCAGAGACCACACCAGAAAGGACTAAATGTGCATGCTGGCTTGTTTGCTTGCGCTCCCCTTGCTTCCTGCCAGACTAGGGCACACCTTCCCCGGGAGCCGCGTATGCAACAGCGGATCACAGGACGGCGAGCACGTGTGTCGTCAGACTACCGAAGTACTCCAGTCCTAGCATCCGGACAACAAATCAGTCGGACTGACGTGTCGGGAAGTTAATACTGTTGGGTCACTCCAAGATAAAGCCTCTCTTTGTAAAGAAACTTTCTGCCTTTAAGCAACAGGAAACTCCAATGATGTGTTGACACGAAACCGCAGACATCACAAACATCCCAATCAGATTTATTTTAATAATATTCTTCCTTCTATTCCTGCGTCTTCGAAGTGTTGTGTTATCTGCAGATCGTTTTATAAGAATCCTCTATTGTTCCCACCGAGCTGTACTTTGCGCCCTCTTAAACTTCCATTATATAATCACAATATTAGACAAAGAGTACAAATTATACAGTATTCCATTAGATGGGATAACCGTATTTTCACGCTTTAGGTTTCTGTGACCGTGCATAGTCGAACAGTAACCTTCACAGGGCTCGCACCCTACAACGCAGCGCCCCACAACCGCTACCAACCACATCCAGCAGAACCAGCGCAGCACACCACGTCCAGTAACACACGTCTTGTTCTCCTGAAGATGGGCATAATGATGCCCGAAACATGCTGAGAAAGTATTGATAATAAACATCTAACTGTTGCATCTTGTTGGTTTTCTCTCTCACTTCACAATTTTCTCTCTCACTTCACGTATTTTCACATTTAGAAGTTAAAATAGCCAATCCCTGTTTAACAAACAAGGCTCCAGATTAAAGGCTAGTTATAAGCAGGTCTCCAGTTTGGATTCAGAACTATTTCAATTCACAGTCCCTTCTCCAGAAATCCAATTTAAATTATCCTCCCGTCGTCTTGGCCTTATAAGAGGCTGTTTGTCACCAAGTTTCATTAGCCTACTAACTTACGTCGACAATCACAACTACCGCTGTTACACCTACTTCATTCTCCACTAAGCTTCATCCCTCTCAGGTCCAAACAATCTCATACGCACTGAAATCTTTCTCGCCGTCCCTAACTAGAAAAGCTGGCTGCGCTGTTTTACCAAATCCAACTTTAATATGCTTCAGAGTGTACATAAACAAAAGAACATCATCCAGAGGGAAGTACCTTCAAAAACTGGAGTTAAGTCGCTCTTCGAATTGGAGCCACATGTAGCATCACACGCCTTCCTGTGTAGAGTGTTCCATGCTATATTTAGGGCCGTTTAAAACTTGGAGAACCCCACCCAGGGTAAGCCTACGTTTAGCCCGTGGAGACACTTGACGACATCAAAAATGCAAATGCGGCATACGTCACCTCCTTTGGCTCCTCCTCTCCCGCCCCCCCCCCTTCCACTTCCAAAGTAATAAGTGACTCTTTTTAACACGGAAGGTAACCACATTTTGTATCCTTATAAAAACAATTAAGTTATAAAAATCTGCTGTCCCTTAAGCGCGTCTGCCCGTAGGCCTACACAGGGCTTAAATCTGGGGCGCCGGGTCATCGTGGCGCCTACACTTTATTTCATAACGCTTAGTTTTCTCTGCTATGTTTACGTATGTAACTAGGGTGGCGAACTGGGAATCCATGCATAATTTTGGTGACAATATCTCTTTGAAAAAAGGTCATTTGGAAAAGAAAGAAGAGTGCAGGTAAATGAAAGTGATCAAAATCCTGTCTGCTGGCGGGCATTCGTATTCTTGCAGTTGTGTTGAACTTTTCGTGTTCTTCGTTCTGCAGATACAATCAGCGAGTGAGTCAAACCGTGAAACGTACGTGACAACAAGATGTACTTTACAAGCCATGACAAAACGTATTTCTATTTTCGTCTTCGATTTCCCTGCTCAGTCCAACTTGCAGGTGTCTGTGGGGTGCACAAAAAATTTGCAGCAGCCTCTAATTCAGTGATCTGACTCCGGTGCATAACTCCAGAGTCCTACAACTAACCGACACAACTAAAGTGACAGTTCACTCTAATCTACTTGAACTCCAGATGACCGAAAAGTGATGTATATATCAGTTTTAACAGCAAATCCAAAAGTGTCTTCCGGCCCATTGTAGTCTACCACACATCACTTCCTGGCAACACCAGACGACGTGCTAATAGGAATAACTTAATTCGTAAATTTCAAATATCCTAAATTTCTTTGTTCGTTCTTTTATAGCCAGATATTTCCCTGTGTACTTTGTTTCTAAGAAGTTCTGACGGTATATTATTCTCGATCCAAATGTCCCTCTTATCCTCCAGTGGTCATGCAATACCACCCCACACGATATAGTTAACTCGTCCCCTACACTACTCTTCACCTCTCAGTATATCAACCTGAATTGCTGATGCCAGATATGGCAATCTAATTTTTAACCTTCACAATTTGCACCTGGCAGCGGTAAATTTTCGAAAACAGCAACGGTGTGCAGTCCAGTCGGTTAAGTCTAATAACCTGCGATAGCTAAATGTACCAGCAACACAGCACACAGATGGCGGATGTATGAAGCATAAGTCCACATACTTTCACTTACTATTTCTTTGCCAGACTGAAACGTCTGTAAGGTTTGTAATATCAGTGAGTATGGGTGAAATCACAGAGATGATGGTGTTGGGAAGAAAAACGTGGCTGTGAAAGCTCCGTTTAAAACCATCAACTTGTCACCGAACTTGTGCGTTCTGTACCTGTAACGCAACAATTCAGTTAACTACTTTCTAATATTAAACAGGCCTACGTGCTATATACGCCAAACATGTATGAGAAGCACCATACTCAAATTAGAGGAAGATAGTAAACGTTGCTTATAAACGTTTCGTTGTATTGCTTTCGGAATTGGCCTTGATGTCTAGGCATGTAAATGACAACTATGTGGTGCCATATTTCATTTAGATCATCTGTTTCTTCGACCTCTCTTGTTGTGGCCTATTTCTTGTACTTATCGCGTACACGGCGATATATTGACATAAATGTACAAAGGTCCTAACGTAAAGTGTTTGTTTTTGTCCGATTTTAATCAAACTTGAATATGACAGATAGATTTTATTAAAAGTCCCCAATAAAAATGTAAACAGCATACCAGTTCAGGTGAAGCCGAGCTGTTCCATGCGGATGGACCACCGGGCGGGGGGAGGGGGCGTGGGGGCGGAGACAGACATGACTAATCGAATAGTCGTTTTCCGTGATGTGCTACGAAGGCGCCTAAAAGCAATATTTAACGGTATCCTAGAGTTACAGATATCTTGTACCGAGTGTACGTAAGTTTCGCTTGAAAGCTGCAGTTTTGACGATATGCTTAAACAAGCATAAAATTCTGTAACGGGCAATTTGCCCCACATGGAACGCGAAGTAGACTGTGACACCGCAAGAATTAAGAAATCAGAATTATTCAAATCGATCAATCCGCTTTAACAGAAAACAATATTTCTGAAACGTCCGTCCTTTTTTCAATAAATCTAAGCAAATTCCATCCTCCCCAATTCTTATTTTAAACATGATTTCGGGAAGATGGCATGTCAATCGACAATAAAAGCCCATACCCTGTACCTCGACTAATGCTAGCAAAGCATGTTGGCTGGGCTACGAAATATCTCTTTCACATTCTTCCCAAACCATCGTCCAAAATCGCTACGTCATTTTGTGCCAAAAAAGCAAACAAAACAGTTTTACAGATCGTGCCAGGATCAACGTGCACCAGTACAACTTTTACTAAAGTCAATTTATATGAACTATGAGCACTGTGGCTCTGTAAGGTTAACTCCTAATATAGAAGGCACTCATCAAATATTCGTAGCACGCGGTGGGCTTATCAGCTACTAAAAATAAAGCCTGCAGGCAGTAATTACTCTAGAAGAACTAAGAGTAAACACGCTGTGAATTACACAGTGCAAGCACTGCACCATTAATTCACCAAAGTGGCCTGCAGATGATACAGAAGGCCACTCTGGGGGTGTCCTGCTTGCGCCGTCTTGCCTCACAACACAAGACAATGCAAGTAAAGTTAAAAGCTTAGGATATTAAAAATGCCGAACGGGCAGACGTACTTTGTTGTTATTCTTCAATGCGTTACACTCCGTGTGCATATCACGTGGTGACATGCAGTTTATACAGACCTATTCGAGACGGTAGCCAAATCGAGGGTTTACTTTGATAGCGCAAATAAGGGGGGGGGGAGGGGAGGCGCAAAAGAGGAAAATATGTATTGTCAGCACAAGGTAAGTAAAGCACTATGCAATTACAGCTTTACCAGATTTCTAAAGATCATCGTCGATTTAATATAGGTTGTACTCTTGATATACTCGGAGTTCGCTATCATCCTCTAATTAGATCATACGTCTGAATAATTAAAAGGTTTTAAGTCAACAAGTGCAATTATACTTAGAAATGTAAAATTACATGAACTGCTTTTAGCTACGTATTTTTGGAAGACAGCCCCCCGAAGATGACCGGATTCAGTTGAAATCTTAAGCTATATAAACAGCAGTGGATGTACAGTGTCAATTTTTTAAGTTGTAGGTTCTTGTGACCGTGCATCATGGAATGTAGGGTGAAGAGAGATAAACCAACAAGATGCAACTAATCCGATGTTTATTATCAAACTTCTATCTCAACATGTTTCGGGCATCATTATGCCCATCATCAGGAGAACAAGACCGTGTATTACT
>Ga0123352_10012566_pt1 | contig 13395 bp, 11 predicted proteins | sample TergutLab28metaG_FD_89700 | JGI IMG/M metagenome (GOLD analysis project Ga0123352, IMG submission 89700) | Labiotermes labralis P1 segment gut microbial communities from Petit-Saut dam, French Guiana - Lab288 P1 | ecosystem: Host-associated > Arthropoda: Insects > Digestive system > Gut ... | reverse complement strand
GATTCTTCATAAAAATGACTCCTAACGTAGTTTTTCATTCTACATCAGGAGTCCCTTTTTCGCAATGTCCGTTTTTAGGGGGCCTGTTCAATGCACAGGGACATGCCCCCTTACAAAGGGCACAAAGAGGGGCAGACACAAGGCCTGCCCCCACAAAAGCAATAACTAGTCCCTACTCGGTCTACCAACCAGCCGCCCCTTACTAATGGCATACACATCATCAATCACCATCTGGAACGAAGCCTCCCGCTTTTCCGCAGCGGCGCGTTCTGCAATCTTCTCCTGATGAAACTCCGCCAACTCCTTGGTAAACGGCAGGTTCCCCAACGCAAACATGCGAATCGCACCCTCATTATCCCGGGCGGGGAGCAATTTCCCGGCATTGGAGCGGCTGGGGGAAAACGGGATGTCCAACACCCCGGCTTGGAACGCACGGACAGTGCCCACGGCTAGGTCGCCATCGCCCAGCTCGAAGCATTTATCCACGATACACCGGGTCTCTCTGGAGATGATGTCTTTTTCATCACAGAGGGAATCTGTATTCACCGTCTGGTCGCCCAGCATGGAGATAATCTGCTTGGTACAACGGAGGCCCTGTGCGTTGGCTTCCATAGTGGGAATCCCCATGGCCTCGTGGGGAGTTTTGACAATAACCTTGGTGGCATGGGACAAGGCCGCCACGGTAGAGCCCCATGAGATAACCGCAAACGCCCTCGCCTCGTCTTGTGGGAAGCCGCCCATCCATTGATGGAGTACAGTGGTCACGTCTACATCGTTGTAGCCGTATTGTCGTAAGTATTCGTCAGTGAGGGTCTGTAGTGTCTGAATTGCGGCCACGTCTTGGATTAAATTCCCGCATTGTCCGTAGCCTACGGTGATATTTTTCACGCCCTGTTCGGCGGCCAATAAACTTTCGATAATGGCCACCGCATGAGAGATAGACGGCGGCACCAACGTACCTGTCAGCGGGCCGAAGGGTTCCCGGTTAATGGACACCCCCGCTTCCTCGTACATGCCGGTCAAGCGGTCAACATACTGCCAGTGGCGGATGGTGGTGACTAGGTCTGCGTTTTTGGCGTAGGGGATATTATAGGATATCCCGCCGCCCTCGTTGCTGGAGAACCCGCCGGTGTAAGCGATTTCAGACAACAGCCGTGCGTCCGGCGTGCCGTGGCGAATCTGCACCGGGGTGTCTAATGAGTCCACAATCTGACGGCAACCGGACACGCCGTGGTTGACCGCCGGGAAGCCGTTTAGCATACTTTTGCCCGTACGGACGGATTCTTCAATCCCCTGTTGGGCCTTCTCGAAGCGGTTTAAGCGGGTGTAACTGTCAATGGTGGTGGGAAGCAAGTCCGCCCCGCCCTTGTCTTGCAGGTAGGTTAACAGTTCAATGTGCTGGGGGATTAAGGCCACTCCCGCCCGTGGCTGGACTAGAGTTGTCCGTTGTGCTTTAGCAGCCAGCAGTTTCTTTGAGAAACACTTACTGTCCGCCAAAGACTTGTGATAGGCAATGCCCGCCGCCATATCTGCGTCTTTGCCTGTGGGCCACTGGGTCAGCACCTCATCACGCTGGGCGAAAAACTCGTCGTCGGTCAGGCGTTTGTTTTGCAGTTCCATAGGGTTTGAAGCTCCTTTTTCATCAGTGTGAGGGCTACGTCCGGGTCTCTTTGCCTGAGCAGACCCATAGCTGCCAAAATATACCGGGAATCCATATAAATCTCGGCCGTTTTGGGCCGGAGGGACTGAGGCGTTTTGGGGTCGAACAAGGCATATTTTGCCACTTGTCCGGCACCTGAATTGTGGATAATGGCACCGCCGGTGACAATCAGGCGGCGAACTTCTGTGAGGTCTTTGCCAGTCTGGGCGATGGTCGGCCCCTGGATGGTGTAGACAACCTCTGTCGTGCCCGCATGTCGCCGGGTTGCTGTCATAATTGCCGCCGAGGCCAGAGCTTGGTCTAAGGCCAAATCTGCCGGGGTGTCCGGCAACATATCCGGGTGGGCGGCCAGGTGGGCAATCTGTGCTGTGACTTGCTCCGGTGATCGTCCGCTGTGGGTGGAAAGCCACGGTACCCCCACCGCATCCACAATGCCCGATACACTGTAGCGCATCCCCATGTCTCCCTCCACCGTCCGTTTGGCATACGGTTCCGGGAGACCTTTTAAAACCACCTCGCCCCCGGCGGGATCGCCTCGTGCCATGGAGTATACATCCGTGGTGGCCCCGCCTAAGTCTATGGCTAAGAGGTCGCCGAAACCGGATTGGCTGTCCGTCCCCTTGGCCAGCAGCTCTGTTGCCAGCAGGACGGCGGCAGGGGTAGGAATCAAGGGGCCGTCCATCTGTTTTGCCACAGGGCCAAGGCCCTTGGCGTGGACGATGCGCTCTAGGAATAGGGCGCGGACTTGTTTTTGTACCGGGGCCACATTGAGCTGCTCCAAGCGGGGCATGACGTTTTCTGTAGTGATGACCGTCCGTCCCTTTAGCAATTCTCGACACCGGGCTGTAGCGTTGCGGTTACCCGCTAGTAAGATGGGAAAATCGGCATTGCAAGTCGCCAACATCGCCGCATTGTGGGTGATGACCGCATCATTGCCGCCATCGGTGCCGCCGGTTAAGAGTAAAATATCCGGTAATATGGCCGCAATTTCCGCCATGTCTTCTTCCGTGAGTTGATACGCAAAGCTTCGTACCACTTTCGCCCCGGCACCGAGACAGGCCATCCGGGCCGCTTGCTCGGTCAGGCTGGGGGCCAGCCCCACCGCCACCATGCGAAGCCCTCCCGCCGCACTGGAACAAGCCAGCCGGGCGGTGTAAGAAAGGGGGCCTGTTTTGGCTTCTAAGGCCAACAGTGCCTCTTCCAACCCGATAGCTACGTCTGTCGCCACCGTAGTATGGGCGGCGGTGCCTAAGATACAGGGTTCTGCCATGTCTGCGGCCAGCACTTTGGTGTAAGTACTGCCGATGTCAATCAATAATACGGGTTGCATCTAAACTATTCCCCTTGGCTGTCTAATCGGTGATGCCCAAATCTTGTCTGAGGGATGAAATCGCCGTCTCCGGTGTGGTGCCCGGCGGGAATGCTCGGTCGAAGCCCATATGGAGAAACCGTTGTTCCACCTCACAAAATGGCTGTTTGCCCACTACGATATTGCCGCCGACATAGAGTAAAATACCTTCTAATCCGGCTTCGTCGCATTTCTCTCGCAGGCCCCGGCAATCTAACTCACCATGACCGTAGAGAGAGGACACGATAATGGCATCAGCGGCGGTCTCTTGCGCCGCCTCGATATATTCCTCTTGGCTGACCATCACGCCTAAATTGGTCACGTCAAAGCCCGCCAGTTCAAAGGCGTGGTTTAATATCTTATTCCCCACTGCGTGGACATCGGCCCCAATGACACCTAAGACCAGCTTTTTCTTGTCTGCCATACTACATCGCCTCCAACTCGGCATTTAATAATTCCTGCACCTGTCGGGTGAGAGAGAGCAGAGACCCCTGATCCATCTCATAGTGGTAAATCACTGACCGGTGTTGTTCTAAATATGTTTCTAACTCCCCCAATAAGGCTTCCGGGCAGAGGTCTTTGTACGCCGTGGGAAGGAGCAAGGTGTCTAGACCCGCCAACGCTTCTTTCAGGCTTTTCTCCTGCCCCCAAAGAATCACTTGCGGCGGGGTATCTAAGTCACAATATCGGGCACAGCCCCCTAAAATCAGCTCACTAAACCGCAGACTGTCACACAAAATCCCCACTTTTCGGTCAGGGCCCAGACGGGCCAACCCCGCCGCCGTGTCGAGGGAAAGGCTCATAACCACCGTGGCCATGGGATGTGCCCCGCCTAAAACATCCGCCAGTTGGGCGGCGTGGGTGGCGGTAGACACCAGCAAGTCCAAATTCGACGGCAATGCCGCCGGAGACAAGAGTACATCGTCCAAGGGATAGCAAAACACCTCGACCTTGGGCAGGGGCGCAATCTGCTTTTTGATTTCCGCTAGCGCCTCCGGATTACAGTCGGTGACACCGATTTTCACCACGGGGCCCATACCCTCTAGCTCTCGCAGCTTCAAATCAAAGAAAATCCGCGCCTCTCGCGGGGAGAGGCCCAGATCTAAAATCTCGCCCAACGCCCGGTCAATGGCTAACAGGGCCTGTTCTTTCCGGCTACCCGGCCCCCGCAGTCCACCGGGATGGATAGGCACAACAGAGCGGACAAAGGTACCCCGCCCCTGATTCATGACAATATACCCTTGCCGCACGAGCGCATCATACGCCTGCCGCACAGTACCTACAGCAAGCCCATTTTCCGCCGCCAACGCTCGTACTGTAGGCAGTTTCGTCCCCACAGGCAATACGCCCTGCTGGATATCTGCCGTAATCTGTGCCGCCAATTGTTGATAAATCGGCAATGGTCTATTTGTGTCTATTGATATATGTATCATTTTGGCCTCCAATGAAGGTCTATGACACAATTATAGCATGTAACAGAAATGTGTCAAGGTAAAGATAAGGGGGTTGCCCTTGACCCTTTCCTGTCGGCGTTTCGCCGATTCTACCCCGGCACAGGCCGCCGGCTGGTTATGTCCTGCCGGACGGGCCTTCTTTGCCGTTTCGCAAAGAAGCAAAGGGTACATAGGGGCTGCGCCCCTATGTACCCGCAAGGTCAAGTTCCAATGTAGAGACCGTTTTCATGTTTTACTCTGCACTGGCGACAATACTCCCCTACCAGAAGTCCGGTTGCCTCGAAACCTACAAGGGCGGTTGCTGCCGCCAGATTGATGTCCTATTGAACTGCGCTCATGAATAGAACGCATACGGTCAAGAGACCTCCCTGACCCGCTGCCATAAGTGACGGGAAGCCTCGTCTGGCGGGAGGGAATAAATTGATGGTTTTTTTAAAGGTGGGATATGGCGTTTTTGTTGTGGGTGTGGTAAAATTGTAGGCATGCAGGGAATATTAAATGAACAATGGAGTATATGCTCTCCATCCCTGAGCGCATTTCAATAGAACACCACCGCCCTTGACCATTGGGGTTTCGACGACTATAATATCTGGCTAGAGGGCTTTGGCGATAGTGCAGAGTCTAAAAGGAAAAGAGCCCATCAACCACCAGAAACGAGGTGCCCCATGCAAATCAACATCCTAGCCATCGGCGACGTAGTCGCCAAAAGCGGTCTCGACTACCTTTGTCGGCGGCTCCGTTCCGTCATTGCGATGAAAGGCATCCACTTTACTGTGGTCAATGGTGAAAATGCCGCCATGCTGGGCCTCACGCCCGCCCAGGCAGAAGCCATCTTTGATGCAGGGGCGGATGTCATCACCTTGGGCAACCACACTTGGAACAAGCGGGAAATCATTTCTTATATGGAGCATAGCCCCAATATCGTCAGACCATTAAACTTCGCCCCGCAAGTGCCGGGCAGAGGCTACACGTTGGTAGAGCGGGACTTCGGCACCGTGTTGGTGGCAAACCTCATCGGCCGATGCGACATGGACTTCGGGCCGGACAACCCCTTTTTGGCGGCAGACCGGCTGTTGGCGGAACACAAAGCCACCGTGACACTCATCGACTTCCACGCCGAAGCCACCAGCGAAAAGCTGGCTATGGGGTATTATCTGGACGGTCGTGTCAGTGCAATTTGGGGCACCCATACTCATGTGCAGACATCGGATATCCAAGTCTTGCCCAAAGGAACCGGGTATGTAACAGACCTCGGCATGACCGGCCCCGCCCGGTCGGTGCTGGGCGTACGGCCAGAGCAGTCGATTAACATGTTCTTAGGCAACCCCAGAGAACGGTTCGAGGCCGCCCCCGGTGACTGTAAAATGGAGTGCGCCGTATTCACCATCGACACCAAAACCGGGCGAACCACAGCAGGGGAGGCACTGCGGATTCATGATTAAACTACTACACGGGGCGGATTTTCATCTGGACTCCCCTTTTGATGCGTTACCGGAGGAGAAGGCAATACTCCGGCGGCAAGAACAGCGGGAGCTATTGGACAAAATGGCGATCCTTGCAAACAAGGAACAGGTAGACGTTGTCCTGTTATCCGGTGATCTCTTAGACAGCGACAAGAGCTATTACGAAACCGGCGAAGCCTTACTCCGGGCCTTCGGGCAAATCAAAGTGCCCATCTTTATTGCGCCGGGGAACCACGATTACTATCACCCCACATCCCCTTGGGCGGCCCTTGCGCTGCCGAAGCATGTCCATGTGTTCCAAAGCGCGGTACCGGAAGCGGTGGAACTTTCCGGTGGCCGTGGGGTCGTTTGGGGTGCGGCCTTTATGGGCAGCCGCTCTGGGCCGTTGCTTGCAGACTTTCCGGGCGTGGCGGACAAGGGCAAGATAAACCTCATGACCCTCCACGGTCAAGTGGGCGGGACGGCGGAGGGCGTGTATAATCCCATCACCACAGAACAAATTGCGGCATCGAGGTTAGACTATCTGGCCTTGGGGCACGAGCACCAATATTCCGGTCTGCAAAAAGCTGGCGATACATACTACGCCTACAGCGGCTGTGCGCTGGGGCGGGGATTTGACGAGGAAGGCCCCCGGGGCGTGGTGATTGCTGAGGTCGGGAAGGGCAGCGTTTCCCAGCGGTTTATCCCCTTGGGCGGGCGGCAATATCTGACACTGGCGGTGGATTTGACGGACAAGCCGAATCTTGCCCACGCAATCGCAGAAGCGTTACCGTCCGGCACAGAGCAGGACATTGCCCGTATCGTCCTCGCCGGCGAGTTTGCAGGTGCCATAGACACAGCGGCCATCACAACCGCCCTATCAGACCGCTTCTTCCACCTCACCGTCCGAGACGAAACCCGTATCCAACAAGACATCTGGGCCAAAGCGGAAGAAGACACGTTGCGGGGCCTGTTCCTGCGAAAAATGCGGGCCAGATACGATGCGGGTGACGCACAGGAGAAAGCGCAAATCACATGGGCCATTCGATACGCCCTATCCGCCATGGAACACGGCGAACAGTGGAGGATATAACGCGATGAAGATAACACGAATGTCCGCCACCTTCGGGGCGCTCAAAGGCGCACAACTAAAACTTCAGCCCGGTCTCAATATTATCCAGTCCCCCAATGAGGCGGGGAAGAGTACTTGGTGCGCCTTTATCCGAGCCATGCTCTACGGCATCAACACGGCAGAGCGGAGCAAAGAGGGGGTTTTGGCGGAAAAAACCAAGTACCGCCCTTGGACAGGGGACGCGATGGAAGGGCGTATGGAGATAGAGACTGAAGACGGCCAAGCCATCACCATCCAGCGGACGGCCTTGGGCACCAGTCCCATGAGGCGGATCGATGTCCGCTATGCCGGCACGGGAGAGCAGGTTTTAACCCTCATGCATGAGAATTTAGGAGAGGTTCTCACCGGTGTGCCAGAGGCGGTCTTTGTCCGCAGTGCGTTTATCCGGCAGGCAGATGTGAAAGTCACCCAGACCGGGCCGTTAGAAGAGCGGATTAAATCGCTGATTTCCTCCGGTGAGGAAGAGGTGAACTATGGCCAAACGGTCGAGAAATTAAAAAAGTGGCTCAATCGCCGCCGCTCTCAAAAAAAGACCGGCGAGATTCCGCAAATTCAAGCGGAGCTCTTAGAGATGAACCAAACCTTAGCCCGCTTGCAAGAGGCGTCTGCCGCTTATAACGAGTTAAGCTTACAGCTCGATCAAGCAAGGCACCGCACGGAGCAACTGGCCCAAGAGCAAGCCGCCCACATTGAATTAGAACGCCGCGCACAGCGACAAAAAATCGCCGACCAGCGGCGGCAGGTGGAGAATTTACAGTGGGAAATTGCCACGTTACAAAAGCAACTTACCAAACAGGATGGCATCCAACTATCTGATGAGTTGGTGCGGACAGCACAAGAAACTTATGACGAGCTGAGAACCGCCAATATGCGCTACACAGCGGCGAAAGAGGCGTGGGAGCAGGCAGAGAAAGACCTGTCGCTGATCGAAGAAGAAAAGGCAAACACCCCCTTTGCAGGGAAAGACATGGACGGGGCCAAAGCCCTCGCAAACGATGCTGCTGCTGTAGATGCCGCCGCCGAAAAGGCCACGAATTATAACAAGAGCGTGTACGGAATTCCGCTGGCGGTTCTGCCGGTGGTGGCATTGGGCTCTCTCACCGTTACACAGATGGTCGGGCTTGCCCTTTGGCCGCTGTCTATCGTGTCTGTGATTGGGGCCGCCTTGGCGGGGCTGTTGTTTTTCCGAAAATGGAGCATCGCCAAACAAAAAGAAGCAAAGCGAACTACCTTGTTCACCCTGCTGAATGTACCGGATATTGAAACCCTGCAAACGGCCCTCGCAGACTACGAATTCCTCAGCCAAAAAGCAGAAGAGCTTCGACACATCGCGCAAGAGACCGACCAAGCCTCTGGCCTTGCCATGCTGGAGATGCAAGAGCTTCGGAGCAAGTTTGAGACCGCCGCCCACACCTTTGCCCCCGCAGTAGAGGGGTTGGAGGAAGCGGCTTTGACCCTCACCGAAATGGGACAAGTCGTAGACCGGCTAGAGACGGCTGAAAAAGAGCTGAAAACCGCCCAAACTTGGCAAGAGACCTTGGAAGCCGGCTATGAAGGCGACCCCCATGCGCCCATCCCCCAAGACGGCTTGGCCCCGCCAGCCCAAAGCAAAAGCAAGACTGCCTATGCGCTCCGGCACATGGAACAAGAACTGGACACCCTCAAGCATCGTTTCGCCCTTGGCCAAGGTGAAGTACGTGCCTTGGGCGACCCCGTGGTTCTCGGCGCGCGGCACGGTGCCCTTACAGACCGACTGACAGAACTCACCCGCCAATACAGTGCCCTGCAACTAGCCATGGAAGTACTGGGCGAGGCCGACAGTGAAATCTCTGCCCGTTTCTCGCCCCTGCTGGGCCAAAAAGCGGGTTATTACCTAGACCGACTCACAGACGGGGCCTATAAGCGGGTGCTATTCGACAAAACCCTTACCCCCAGCGTAGAGCGGGGCGAGGAGAGCATTAGCCGGGATATCCTATACCTCTCCGGCGGGACTGTAGACCAAGTATATCTAGCCCTCCGCCTAGCCATCTGCGACTTGACGTTCCCAAAAGAACAGGCATGTCCGATTATTTTAGACGATGCACTGGTCAGTTTCGATGAGAACCGCATGAAGCAGGCACTGGTGCTATTAAAAGAACTGGCGGCAGAGCGGCAAGTGCTATTGTTTACCTGCCACGACCGAGAAGCGGCATTTTTTGATGGGACGGATGGTGTGAATTTGATTAGGTTATAGGCGCATCGCCTACCACGCCCAACCCTTTCGATTTACCCTTGCATTCCCAACGATTCCATGATACAATACGCACAAGTCGAAATAAAAAATGCGATGGTAGTAGACGAGCTGGAACTCTCTACTATCATAAGGTGTACAAGGCACCCCATGCATGACCCTCACTAGGCCCCATCGCCTCCCTAGTATAGCATAAATTTTTTCAAACTTCAACTACACATATCCCTTGCAAATTCAGGGTTTTTAGACCGAGAACCTATCCAAAACTAAACGAAATTAGACCGATTAGCACCATACTAGAAACACAGTAACCGTATAAAATTTCTCAGTTTGCAAAAGTGCGTGAGCATTCGTTGCACAAAATTGATAGGCTCCTCTTTCATGGAAAGGGGGGCCTATTTCGTGTAACAGATGCTTCTTTAATTCTCGTTCTCTGTTTCACGGTTGTCGGCTGGAGTTTCTGTCTGCGCTCGTTTCCCATCTGTCCCTACCCGGGGCGGTTGTGACCGCCCCCCCGCATATATTTGCCATCATACCGGACACAAACCGGCCAGCCCCTGAACCTATCATTAAGAGCGTAGCTTTTTTGATAAACAAAATTCCGCATAAGCATCTGATAGGCATGGGGCGAGCCAGTTCGCTGTCTTTCATGGGTTCAGCCTTTGTGTGAATGACCCGCACAGATATGACCGGCTATTGACCTGAATCCTTTTGTGTAAAAATTGCGATTATGCAGTGGAACACTTCTATTGCATCCTGAAGCACTTCGATTCGTTTCAGGGACGTCGAAGTGTCGTGGCCGTAACGATGATTTATTTCGCAAATGGCCTGATTTTCCTGGATGTCTTTTTCTAACTCAGCAATGATGTAACGAAGGCGCTGTTCCATCTTCTCAACCTCTTTTTGCTACGCTTACTGAGTTATGCGGCAAACAATTTAGGCTGTTTACAGGAATATTCCCGTTATGTGATCTCGATTTCAATTGTAGGATTCTTGTGTCTCAAATCCGCCCTTACCCCTTCAACCCCTTTTTCGCATAAACAACCGCAAATAGAACACCAAGCACTGCCACATTCGCCCATATAATAGCGAACGACTGCCAAAGAGGTGTAGTACCCCCTCCATGCGTCAAATAGTCCGCAATCACATTGAGTTGTTGTGTGTAGAGAGGGTGGAGAACACGGGCGATGTTTTCATTAAACCCAGCAAGCATGGGACCAAAGCCAAATAGCATTGCCGCAGGCATAGATAACCCTGTTGCAGCCGCCTGACTGTTACACAATATGCCGATGGTTGCGCCCAAAAATATGGATGCCGCCACGCCTGATAATAGCGATGCCACAAAGAGCCAGAAATTCTGTCCGCCAAACCCGGCTATAAATCCAAAGGCAACCGAGGAGAAGATACTTAGAAAGAATGTAACGCTGCCAATTCCCAAAAGATATGGGCCGGGCTTCATCCCCGCCATGTTCAAAAAACGCAGGCTCTTTTTCTCAATATCCTCTGCAATGAAACCTGTAACAGAGGGGATAACAGCCATACCTGCAAACATGGCAGCCATCAGGATAGCCATGTTAGGCGTAGCGGCTTCAATTAACGCCACAATGTCTTCCGGTACACCTGTAAAATCCGGCACGGCAAGGCTACCCATTACTAACGCTAAGAGCGGGAATATAATAAAGTTAATCAGCACCGCCGGGTTCGCCATTGTGTCTTTCAGTTGTTTTTTGAAGATCGCTTTCAGACTTCTCATTCTAATCCACCTCCTGTGAGTTCTACAAATACGCTTTCCAAATCCATTACCGTTTTTACGGCATTACGGCGTTCACATATTTCCTTTGGTGCGCCCTGTTCGATAATCATCCCTTTATGTAGCATAACGACCCGATCACAAAGGTATGTGGCTTCTTCCATGTTGTGAGTAGTGAGGAAAATGGTACTGCCGTTATCACGCAAATCATGTATTAGCTTGTGAATGCCTCGCGCAGTCATCGGATCAAGTGCGCTTGTGGGTTCGTCGAGAAAAAGTATCTTAGGCTTGTGCAAAACTGCTCGTGCCAAAACCAACCGCTGCCGCATTCCCTTTGAAAGCGCATCTACTTTTGTTTTTTTCGCATTGCTCAAGCCCACTCTTTCGAGTGCATCCAATGTGCGTGAACGAGAAATACTGTAAATATCTTCAAACACGATGAGGTTATCCAGCGCAGAGAGCCGCGTAAACAGCCCATCATGCTCCAGCATAAGCCCTATTTCATCGCTCTTTGCGCTTACATAGCACTCGCCGCTGTCTGCGGTGAGTTGCTTGGTTAAAATATTGATGATGGTGGTTTTTCCAGCGCCGGAAGGTCCCAGCATCCCGAAGATTTCACCCTCTTTGGTTTCAAAGGTGACATCTTTTAGCACCTTGTTATCCCCAAAGGACTTTCCGACATTTTTCATGCTTACACTAATCATAGATTTTGCTCCTCATTTTTTAGCTTTTCATATTCAGCCATAATTTTCATGTTGTTTTTGTTCCCGTTTTTGGAGGACAGTGATGGTATAAATATAATGCAGAGAATCAAAAGCATCACGCCCCATCCTGCCATAAAGTACCCGGGCCAAAAACTTCCCCTGTCCTCTGTAAAGAACCACACAGCAGTCTTGGCGATGCTTAAAATGATCCCAAGCCCAAACATCCATTTAAGAAAGCTTCGTGTTTCAACCCTTTCTTTTGCTTGGTGCATCAGCCGCCTATCTCTTTTGCTCATTGGCGGGATTCGGTTTCCCTTACCCACGATAAATCCCTCCTTGATCGATGTGTCTTTCATCCTTGCCAAGATAGTGATACCTCTTGCCCATTACAAGCAAAAACAAAGTCGAGAGAATGAGGGCCGACATTTCCGAAATGGGCGTTGCAGCCCACACGCCCGTTAAATCAAAAAAGCGGGGAAGAATTAGCAATAGCGGTAGATTAAGCCCAAGGGTTCGCACTGTGGACAAGACACCGGCGATGAGTCCTTTATTCAGTGCGGAAAAGTGCGACACCGCAAATGCGTTAAATCCAAACATTAGGAAAGACATTGCGGCGATTCTAAGACCCCGGACTGCCATTGCGTGAAGTTCTGTGCCGGCGGGTACATATATGCGAATCAGCAAATCCGATAATGCCAATGCACCACCTAGAGCAATCAGAGAAATAATCGCTATAATCCTTAGATTGTACTTAAATAGTTTCTTCTGCCTGTCATGGTTGCGGTTCCCGTAGTTATAACTAATCAGCGGTGATATGCCGGAGAGATAGCCGAAGAACACGCTGGCAAGCGTAGCGTGGACACCCATCACCATGCCCGCCACAGCAACCCCCATTGCCCCAACGCCATCCATGCGTACCAAGACATTATTCATAACAATGGTAACTACAGCGGCGACTACTGTATTTACAAACGCGCCAAATCCATTGAGTGAAGCTACGCCGATTGCCCCTATGTCGAAGCCCGGGCGAACAAAGTACAGCGTCCCCTTTTTGTTGCGTACAAAGCATAAAAAGCCAATGAGTGACGTGACGGAGTAGCCGATCAACGAAGCAAGGGCAAGCCCCTCTATCCCCATATCTAGTCCGAATAGAAATATTGCGTTTAATCCCGCACTAAGCGACGAACCCAATAGGCTCACACCCATGCCAAGCATAGGTTTTCCGTCTGCGATCAAAAACTGATTGAATACCTGACTGACTGTTACAAGAGGAATGGACAATGCGAAAATTCGCAAATATGTTGTTGCAAGTTCCATAATTTCATAATTTGCACCCAGAAGCTCAAGCAGGGTTTCCGGGAAGATGGCTGCAAAAGCCGCAACCAAGCTACTCACTACCAATGCAACAATACATAGCAGCGTGAAATTTTGTCTGGCTTCTTGCTTTAGCCCCATACCGCTTTTCTTTGCAACAAGCGCACTTCCGCCAAGTGCGAACATGATCCCGATCGCAATAACGATAATGGCAAACGGTGTGACTACGCTGACGGCTGCCATAGCCTCTGCGCCAAGCCTCCGCATTGCAAACACCCCGTCAACGATGGTAAAGGTGTTCATCACGAGCAGGGCGAAGATTGTCGGCAAGCCGAATGTTAATAAGAGCGAGAGCGTGATC